>ENA-OZAJ01001018-OZAJ01001018.1-human-gut-metagenome-genome-assembly--contig:-NODE-1018-length-11669-cov-8.641209_pt1 | contig 11669 bp, 10 predicted proteins | sample MGYA00243301_ERZ653499 | MGnify/ENA primary metagenome ERZ653499 (study PRJEB26926, sample SAMN06165039) | human gut metagenome | biome: ENVO:00009003; feature: ENVO:2100002; material: ENVO:00002003... | reverse complement strand
ACATGGGTGCTGAGAGTGCTTTCTGCCCAGTCAGGGTGCTTTTCGCGCAGATAGTCCTTATAGTCTTTTCTGGCGCGGCTGATTGTTTCTTGTATATCCATTGCACATACCTCCCGTTTTCAAACTATATTATACTGCGTTTTGGCAGTAGGTGGTCGCTTGTTTGGCGACAAGGGCGATAAACGATAATTTACAGCAGCAAGCCGCTGCGATTTTTAGATCATGGTTTGTCGATTATGTTCCATTCGGGGGCACTGTACCGGACGAATGGAAGAATGTCACTTTAGAAGACATTACAACACTGGTAAGTCGCGGCATAACTCCAAAATACGCTGATGATACCGGCCAAATTGTAATCAATCAGAAGTGCATTCGCAATCACATGATTGATCTTTCTTTTGCGCGAAGCCATAGGCCGAAAGTTATCAATAATAAGTGGCTCCAATTTGGAGACTTGCTAATCAACTCGACTGGCGATGGCACTTTAGGGAGAGCAGCGCAGGTCTGGTTTCAGCCACATAATCTTACTGTTGATTCTCATGTTACGATTGTCCGGCCAGCAGCAGAAAATATGATTTTCTATATTGGGTTGTGGGGAACCCAGCATGAAAAAGAAATCGAGTCGCTTCATACAGGAAGCACTGGTCAGACAGAGTTGCCCAGAGATCGCGTAAAGGCTATCGAACTTCTTTTGCCTGATAAGGAGACTTTAGAACGCTTTAATGCTCTCATTGCGCCGATGGCAGCTGCCATTGTCTCGAATCAGGAAGAAAATAACAGGCTTGCATCCATTCGAGATGCGCTCCTTCCAAAGTTGATGTCGGGCAAAATTGATGTCTCTGCTATCCAGCTTTAAGCCGCTAAATTATCGTTTATCTTCTGATTGACTGCAATTTTCTTGTCAAACAGGTATAAACACTCAACTATCCGTTCTTGAACAGTGATGGATGGAAGGAACAGTGTAACTGCATTCAAGTTGGCTTGGCTGAGTTTTGGCTGGGCCGATCCTGTAACATACCCAGACAAATCCATGCTGTTTAGCAAGTAACAAAGATAGCGGGTATTACATAGCTCATTTCCTTGAACAATATGGGCATGGTTATTCACCCAGAATTGTCCCTCAACTACTTGCGCAATATTTTGTTTTTTGGATTTTAAGTTTTCTCCATCCTCTGCAATCAGAAGATATGTCCCGTCGAAGATGAAATCGTCAATGTGATCAATTACTCCCTGTGCACCATAATAGCGAAAATCACCTTGCCTTTTTTCGCGCTGCGCGCCAGAAAGTGGAACTCTTTTCTTATCAAAGTTAATAGTAACTTCGTCAAAACGGTATTCTTTAAGCTCCATATTTGCGCCCCTATCCGATGTATTTTCTATGTGCCAGCTTTACATTTTGTTGCTTCACCATTGCGTAGTGCATGGTCGTATCGATCTTTTGATGTCCTAAGAGCTGCTGGACTTGCTCTATGGGCATTCCCTTGTCTATGGCTGAGGTCGCCAGCGTCCGCCGGAATTTGTGTGGGTGTACTTTTGGTAAACTCAAGCGTTTTCCCAGCTCTCGAAGCCGTGCTTCCACACCGCCGATCATCAGCCGGTCGTGCGGAGCTTTCAGCGAGACGAACAGTGCCGGGTTCGTATCCGTGCGCTCGTTGAGATAGTTCTGCAAATGGATTTTTGTCCTTGCATCGAAGTAGACAAGGCGCTCCTTGTTGCCCTTACCGATTACAACACATTCCCGCTCGTTGAAGTCGATGTCCTCTCGGTTTAGCATGACCATCTCTCCAACACGCATCCCGGAGGAAGCGAGCAAATCAATAATTGCTAAATCCCTTGTGGTCGCGCAGCTATCCCGCATCAGCTCTAATGCCTCGTCCGTGTAGGTGTCTTTGACCACCTTTGCCGTCTTTACCTTGTGAATCCGGCGTACCGGACTTTTCAAGATGAAGTCTTCGTCTTCGAGCCATGAGAAGAAGCTGGACAGTATGCGTCGGATGTTATCAATCGTTACCTTGCTGGATCTGCGTTGCGTCTGGTAGGTGGTCAGGTACTTGCGAAGATCATCCGTTGTTATCTGACTGGCCTTCTTAGCGATGGCAGACAGCATGGATTCAATCGTCTTTCGGTAATACTTCAAGGTCTTCTCCGAGCAGCCCTCAATGCGCTTGGCAGAAATAAAAGCATCAACTGCATCTTGTTCATCCTGCTTGGCATCAGTTCCTTCTTGGCTGATACTCACACCTTGCAAAGCCTCAGCCAAAGCGCTGCCTAACTGTAACAGTTGTTCATTGTTGAGATACGGCAGCATTTTACGCTGTATCTCTTGGATAAGTTGTTCTTTCATCGTCGTTCTCCTTTGTCTTTAAGAGAACGATAAACAGTGGCAGTTCCTTTGAAGTGACTCTCGCCACTGATGAGAGTGAATAAGGCGGTAAACGATAATTTATACGCACAAGCAAAGGCAATCTTCGCTCAGCGATTCATTGGCATTGAAACTATTCCCGACGGCTGGAAAAAGGGCAATCTTCTGGATATTGCCAATTATCTAAATGGTCTTGCAATGCAGAAGTTCCGTCCTCGTGATGACGAAGTAGGGCTTCCTGTTCTCAAAATTAAAGAACTCCGTCAAGGCTCATGCGATGTCAGCAGTGAATTATGCTCCCCGAGTATTAAGCCTGAATACATAGTCCATGATGGGGATGTTATATTCTCATGGTCTGGCAGTTTGCTTGTTGACATTTGGTGCGGTGGAACTTGTGGCTTAAATCAGCATCTTTTCAAAGTGACATCAGAAACCTACGATCAATGGTTCTACTATTTATGGACGGCACATCACCTTGAACGATTCATTGCTATTGCCGCTGATAAGGCAACGACGATGGGACACATAAAACGCGGGGAACTTGAAAAAGCCGAAGTCCTTATCCCGTCCGAAAAGGACTACAAGGAAATTAGTTCCTTAATGAATCCCTTATTCAACCTGATTATCGCAAATCGGATTGAAGCTCGCAAACTTGCTGAACTTAGGGATGAACTTCTTCCGAAACTCATGTCGGGTGAAATTGATGTTTCGGAGGTGTCCGTATGAGTAATAAACAACTGAGAATACCTTTTAATGCACCTTTGCATCCGCAGGACACCGAAGTATCAACCTACGGATGCCGTCAGAACAACCCTGATATTTGCGGTAATAACGGATTGCCGGGAGTATGCGCCTTTGCATCGGATGACCGCATCTGCAAAAAACCATCTCGCGCATGGAAAAAGCAGTTCCAAAAGCTTAAAGAATCAAGCCGCTAAATTATCGTTTATTGCCCTTGTCGCATTGCGAGCGACCACGCGCTGTCAAAACGCGGTATAATATGATTTGAAAATGGGAGGTATGTGCAATGGATATACAAGAAACAATCAGTCGCGTCAGAAAAGAATACAAGGATTATCTGCGTGAGAAGCATCCTGACTGGGCAGAAAGCAGTCTCAGCACCCATGTTTCTGATGCCTTCTACCTGTATCAGAATACCATTGCCCTCTCCTTCTGGAAGTGTTTTGAGAGCGACGAGTCGATGGCAGCGGCAAAGCAGGATATACTCGAATATCTGAAACATGATGTGATGTCGGAACGCGCTGAGGAACGCACAGCCGGTTATTTCAATGATCTCAAGATGCTCAAAGAGTTCCTGGACACCAAAGGCGGTGTGAGAGCCTATGTGGGACCGGAGTACGATTGTGAAGTGACTGTCTACAAATACGCAAAAATGTCCTACGATGGAGCGCTTTCTTCCGATGACGCTGTTGCGGCCATGTGCAAGGAAGTTCCGTTCTTCGGGGAAACATCCCATAAGCTCATGGTCATGCTGTTTGCATCCATGATGGAGGGAACAAGATACACCCGCCGGGGCAATACAGAAACAACGATTTACTTCATCGCCCATATCGGACAGGACTATGGCAAGGATCGCATGGTCAATGCCTTAAAAGCAACCCACGAAAACATAACCTACTACTACGAGCAGACCGGAAACAAGTCAAACAGCATCCGCCGGGGCTGCACAAAGGTAGCCAAGGACAACAATATTGATATGGATTTCAGCGAGAAGATGTTTGAGGGCATCATCCCGAAGGAATCCTCTGATACTGCCCTCACAGTCGATGACACAGCCGTCCGGTATTGGCTGTATGCTGCTGGCGATGGCTCGGTCAACTGGGAGAACGATTATGCTGAGGGCATTATGGCTATCGGCTGGGATAACATGGGCGATCTCATGCAGTACAGCTCCAAGGAAGAAATGCGAGCTAAGATGCGGGAAGTCTATGGGGGGACAAGCTCGTATAAAAATCAAGTTCACGCCACATGGCAGTTTGCAAACGACATCAAACCCGGCGACATCATCTTCGTCAAAAAAGGCAGAAAAGAAATCATTGGCAGAGGCGTTGTTGAGGGCGAGTATGTATATGATCCCACCCGTGAGCACTACCGTAACACCCGTACTGTCCGCTGGACAGACAAAGGTTTATGGGAGCATTCTGAGCAGTTGGCGATGAAAACCCTGACCGATGTAACGCCTTATACCGATTTTGTGAAGAAGACGCAAAGCCTTTTTGATGGAGAAAGCACGGATGCCGCTATCCAAGATGAGGATGAAGAGGAACGGACATACGATCCATATACCGCCGACGATTTCCTGCATGATGTGTTTATGGATGAAGACCGCTACAACATCCTCAAGGCTCTCGTGCTGACGAAAAAGAATGTGATTCTCCAAGGCGCACCGGGCGTCGGAAAAACCTTTGCGGCCAAGAGGCTTGCCTATTCTATCATGGGCGAGAAAGACACGAACCGCGTCAAGATGGTGCAATTCCATCAGAGTTACAGCTACGAAGACTTTATCATGGGCTTCCGCCCCACGGAAACAGGCTTCGAGTTGAAGAAAGGCGTTTTCTATGAGTTCTGCCGCAAGGCCGCAGAAGATGACCGTCCCTATTTCTTCATCATTGACGAGATCAACCGAGGCAACTTGAGCAAGATTTTTGGCGAGCTGTTCATGCTCATTGAAAGCGATAAGCGCGGAGTTGAGTTACAGCTTCTCTACGCGGACGAGCAGTTCTCTATTCCAAGCAATGTTTACATCATCGGCATGATGAATACCGCAGACCGTAGTCTTGCCATGCTGGACTATGCACTGCGCCGCCGTTTTGCGTTCTTTGAGATGACACCGGCATTTAACTCGTCTGGTTTCAGGGCATATAGGGCGAAGATCAACAACCCGAAGTTCGACCGCCTGATTGCCACAGTGGAGCAGCTTAATGATGTGATAGCGAATGATGATTCGCTGGGCGAAGGTTTCTGCATCGGCCATAGTTATTTCTGTACGAACGCCACAGTCACAGACGATTGGATGAAGTCCGTGGTAGAGTTTGAGCTGATCCCGCTGCTCAAAGAATACTGGTTTGATGAAGCCGCGAAAGTCAAGGATTGGAGCCGTACTCTTCGTGAGGTGGTCAAATGATTCCCATTCGCAACATCTACTATATGCTGGCCTATGCGTTCCAAGTGTTGCACGAGCAAGGCTATAAGGATGTTGCCGCTGAGGATTTCCGAAATACCGCAGAACTGCTGGCCGCTATCCTATGCAAAGGCGTTTCTGTTCAGATTAAGCGGGGCTTATGCAGACAGTACATAACAAATGAAGAGCCGCTGGCTTCCCCAAGAGGCAAGCTTGAAATTGGAGAATCCATCAAAACCCAAGTCCTTCGTAAAAAACAGCTCGTCTGCGCCTATGATGAGTTTTCGGTTAATGCCTATACAAATCGCATTATCAAAACGACAATGGCCGTACTGCTCCGTGCAGATATTACCAAGGCGAGGAAGAAGGAGATCCGCAAGCTGCTTGTCTTCTTCGATGGCGTAGATACCTTGGACGCTCATAACATCAACTGGAACATCCAATATGACCGCAATAATCAGACCTATCGGATGATAATTGAAATATGCCGGTTTGTTCTGAAAGGACTGCTGCAAACGACCGCAGACGGATCTTCCCGTATTATGGATTATGCGGATGACATGACAATGGCAAAGCTGTATGAGAAATTCATACTGGGCTATTATCAGCGGGAGCACCCGGACATCCGTGCGTATTCCCCGCAAATCGCTTGGCAAGTGACAGATGGGTACAGAACGCTTCTGCCTACCATGCAGTCCGACATCGTGCTTTCAAACAAGAAAGCTGGAAAAACGCTTATAATCGACGCAAAGTTCTACACGCACAATATGCAGATGAAAGCACCCTATATGACGCAAACGCTCCACTCAGGGAATTTGTATCAGATTTTCACCTATGTCAAGAACTGGGATGCAGCGCCCGGAGAAACGGTAGCGGGGATGCTTCTATACGCCAAGACAGATGATGCCGTTCAGCCGGATGGAGATTACCAGATGAGCGGCAATCAGATCAGCGTAAAAACGCTTGATATGAACTGCGAGTTCGCTGTGATCGCAGGACAGCTTGACACGATTGCAGAAAGGGTTAGATGATAACACAGCAGATCAAACAAAGGAGCAACGGAAATGGCAGGATATTATACCGAATCAAATTACGAGAATGCAGTTCTCCAATTACTCAATGAAGGACTTGGCTACACCTATGTCTACGGACCGGATGTAGAGCGTGATTATCACTCTCCGCTCTATGAGGATGTTCTGTTGCCCGCTTTACAGCGCATCAATAAGGGCTTGCCTCTGGATGCTATCAACGAGGCCATCTACAAGCTCAAGAACTTTGAGTCTGGCTCACTGCTGCAAAAGAACATGACCTTTACCGACTATCTGCAAAACGGTATCTCTGTAAAATACTTTGTAAATGGCGAGGAACGCTCCACCCTCGTCTACCTTGTTGATTTCAAAAATCCTGCCAATAACGACTTTACCGTTGCCAACCAGTGGACTTTCATCGAAAATTCCGAAAAACGCCCTGATGTCATTCTCTTCATCAATGGTCTGCCCCTTGTCGTAGTGGAGCTGAAATCTCCCTCCCGCGAAGAGACAGATGCTTCCGACGCATACCGTCAGCTCCGTAACTATATGTACGAGATCCCCTCCATGTTTATTTACAATGAGGTTTGTGTCATGAGCGACATGACCACCTCAAAGGCCGGAACCATCACCTCCGGTGAAGACCGCTTCATGGAGTGGAAAACAACGGACGGCAGCTACGAGAACACACAGTACGCAGCCTTTGACACCTTCTTTGAGGGATTGTTTGAGAAGAACCGATTCCTCGACATCTTGAAAAACTTTATCTGCTTCAATGTGGACGGTGAGAAAACATTCAAAGTGCTTGCCGCCTACCATCAGTATTTTGCCGTCAAGAAGGCGATTGCTTCCACCCAAAAGGCAACCGTCACAGATGGCAAAGGCGGTGTGTTCTGGCACACGCAGGGTAGCGGGAAATCGCTGTCTATGGTGTTCTATGCCCACTATCTGCAAGAGGCATTGGAAAGCCCGACAATCGTTGTGATCACAGACCGAAACGACTTGGATGACCAGCTCTACGGTCAATTTGCCCGCTGTAAGGATTTCTTACGCCAAACGCCGCAGCACGCCCAAAGCCGAACCCACTTGAAAGAGCTGCTTGCAAACCGTCAGGCTAACGGCATCATCTTCACTACCATGCAGAAGTTTGAGGAAAGCGGTGAGCCTCTTTCTGAGCGTCGGAATATCATCGTCATGGCGGATGAGGCGCACCGCAGTCAATACGGATTAACAGAGAAAGTTGTAGTGCGCCAGAAGGAAGACGGCGAGGTCGAAGCAAAGACAATTATCGGCACTGCCCGGATTATTCGTGATAGTCTTCCGAACGCTACATACATTGGCTTCACTGGAACTCCCATCTCTTCTAAAGATCGGAGCACCCGTGAGGTGTTCGGTGATTATATCGACATTTACGATATGACTCAGGCAGTTGAGGATGGAGCGACCAGACCGGTTTACTATGAAAGCCGCGTCATCCATCTCAAGCTTGATGAAAAGACGCTGCATCTTATTGACGATGAGTATGACCTGATGGCAGAGAATGCCGATCCTTATGTTATCGAAAAGAGCAAAAAGGAACTTGGCCAGATGGAGGCAATTTTGGGAGCCGACCAGACGATCCGTTCTCTGGTAGACGATATTCTCGACCATTACGAAAACTATCGCGCCAATATTCTGACCGGAAAGGCGATGATTGTTGCCTACTCCCGCCCCATCGCCATGAAGATATACAAGCGGATTTTGGAACTGCGTCCTGCTTGGACGGAAAAGGTCGCAGTTGTCATGACGCAGGGCAACAACGATCCCGAAGAATGGCGTGAAGTAATCGGCAATAAGGCTCACAAAGAAGATATGGCGAGAAAGTTCAAAGACAACGACTCGCCGCTTAAAATCGCTATCGTTGTGGATATGTGGTTGACCGGCTTTGATGTTCCTTCCCTTGCCACAATGTATGTCTATAAGCCGATGGCCGGACACAACCTCATGCAGGCTATCGCTCGTGTCAACCGCGTTTTCAAGGACAAGGAAGGCGGCTTGGTTGTTGACTATGTGGGCATCGCTGCTGCGCTGAAACAGGCTATGAATGACTACACAGCGCGGGACAAGAAGAACTACGGTGACACGGATGTCAGCAAAGCTGCCTTCCCGAAGTTCCTTGAGAAACTGTCCGTGTGCCGTGACCTATTCTATGGTTATAACTACGATAAGTTTATGACCGGAACTGACCTTGATAAGGCGAAGGCAATTACCGGAGGTGTAAACTACATCCTCGGCAAGAGCGTTGCAGAGCAAGACCTTCCCGATAAGGAGAAGACGCAAAACATCTACATCAAGGAGGCGTTGCTTCTCAAACAGGCACTTTCGCTGTGCGGTAGCTTGGTAGATGAAAAGACACGCTTTGAAGCAGCATTCTTTGAATCTGTCCGAACGATGATTGTTCGTCTTCTGTCCGGTGGTACGGGTAAGAAGTTTACGCTGCCGGAAGTAAACGAGCGGATCAATGAGCTGTTGAAACACAGTATCAAGAGCGAGGGCGTAATCAATCTCTTCTCGGATGTGAAGGCGGAGTTTTCTCTGTTCGATCCGAAGTTTCTTGAAGAGATTGCCAACATGAAGGAGAAAAACCTTGCTGTTGAACTCTTGAAAAAGCTGATTGCCGAACAGGTGTCGGTTTACCGGCGCACCAATATTGTCAAATCGGAGAAGTTTTCTGAACTTATTCAGGGTGCAATGAACCGATACCTGAATGGGATGCTGACCAATGAGGAAGTCATTCAGGAGCTTTTGAAGCTTGCCAAAGAAATTGCCGATGCAAACGCAGAGGGCGAAAAACTGGGATTGACCGCCGACGAGCTTGCATTCTACGATGCTCTGACCAAGCCCCAAGCCATCAAAGACTTCTACGAACATGACGAACTGATTGCAATTACAAAAGAGCTGACCGATCTGCTCCGTAAGAACCGGACAATAGACTGGCAGAAGAAAGAAAGCGCCAGAGCCGGTATGCGCCGGTTGGTCAAGCGCCTTCTCAAAAAACACAAATACCCGCCAGAGGGCATGGATGACGCAGTTCGGACCGTGATGAGCCAATGTGAAATGTGGACGGATAATGTAATGACTGTGTGACTATTCATCGTCTACTGTTCGTTATCAACGCTATGCCTCGAAAGGAACATAATATGGATGTCCGCGAAACAACAGAGCTGGATGAAGATGAGCGCATTATCACGATTGCAGATGGCAGCGATACTGGAATCGTCAATGCTCAAGTCCCCGAAGCAGATATAATCAGGTATAAAGACAGCACCTATGAGATTATTTCTAAGATTGCCTATTTGATTGGTGTGCCAAAGCGGATTTTTGAGAATGAGCACGAGCCGCCGAAAATGGAAGTTTATGAACGGCTTGAACAGGACAAGGCGGCTCGGATAATCCGCCACCTTTGCATTATCCGAACGGCCATAGAGCGGAATTTCAAACACATCAATGAAAAGATGCGGTTTGACTATACTTCAATTTACAATCTCCCTGAATATATTCCGCCAGACAGCATGACACAGCTCAGTGCCGATGGAGTCAATTTTGTCCGAAAGAGCAGCAAAAAACTTTGCCATCATGTTATTGAGATCAACAAGTTGATAGCTGATAGAATTAACAACTGCAAAAAGCTATTTCCTCTTTGGCTAAATTGGCAATATGTAAAAAATCTTTTTGTGATGCCCAATGGTCTAACAGAGGATGGGACAAAGGCCGCTGCGGATATTTACTACTCGCATTTACTTTTCTATCCGTATCAGGTTTATATCAACTGGACTCCTAAAGAAGAAGGGAACATTCTCTATAACGACAAGAAATTTGTCACCTTGCTCTACCAATGGAATAATGACTATTTCACAGAATATAGCAAGGTATCAGACGCAGGGAGCTATGTTAAGGGAAGCATCTATGAGTTTATAGAAAGCAGCGAGAAAGTTGTCATCGTGGTAGATTGCGAAAATTCAGACCCATACAAACTTTGTGCAACGCTGAGGAATCTTGACCGTCAATAGTCAAAGAGGTAGAACTATCTTTTTTGTATCATTTCTAATGTTTTATATCACTTTTTTCTCCATCTCACTTACTCTTGGGCACTCTTTGAGTACAGTGCTTCCGTGTGCTCCGATCGGCACTGTGGCTGAACATGTGGTCAGAGTAACCATTGGGAGGTAGTTTGTAACCACATCTCTCAGGATGATTTTAGTACGCTGTTAACAAAGATTACTCCGGCATCTCAAACGCATCCTACTATGCCCCCGGTGTGTTGCACCGGGGGACTTATTTTTGTGAACAGTCTTGCATTTCATTTAAGTTTCGCTATAATACAAATAAAGACCATTTTTTGATTTTATATTTTATACAGGATGGTGACGGCTTGTGGCAAGAAAGGCGTATTCCGATGAGGAGAGGGCGCAGGTAAAGGAAGCCCTGATGGTCACCATGATCCGGTGTATCGCGGATCGGGGATTGATTCACAGCAGCATTGATGTTCTGTGCGGAAAAGTGGGAATCTCCAAGACTTTCTTCTACAGTTTCTTCTCATCCAAGGAGGAACAGGTGCTCCACGCCCTGCGATATCAGCAGCCCAGGCTGCTGGATTATGCCCGGCAGCTGATGGAGGACCCGGCGCTCAGTTGGCGGGCGGGCGTGGAAACCTTCCTGAAAAACTGCTGCTACGGGGCCGAAAGCGGAGTTGCTGTTTTGTCCATTGAGGAGGAGCAGCAGGCGCGCCGCTGCCTTTCCGAGGAGAATTTTCAGGCCTTTCGACAGGACCAGGTCAGTTTTTATGGGAAACTGCTCTCCATCTTTGGCCTCCCTGTGGACAGTATTGATCCCCGGCTGTTTGGCAATCTGGCCCTCAGCATGATGATGGTGCACAAGGCCATTCCGGACACTATGCCCTTCCTGTTTCCAGAAGTGGCGGAGGACATGGTGGAGTTCCAGGTCAGGGCTCTGGTGGACGAGATGGAGCGGGTAAAAGAGGATGTGCGGCAGGTGAAAGCAAATGGCTAGAGATGAGTACCCATGTCCAAGCGGACGGGAAAGACAGCAGAATATCGTCAGACACAGAGCCTTGGGATACAGGTCTTGGTTCTGTGCG
>ENA-OZAJ01001011-OZAJ01001011.1-human-gut-metagenome-genome-assembly--contig:-NODE-1011-length-11713-cov-4.453423_pt1 | contig 11713 bp, 13 predicted proteins | sample MGYA00243301_ERZ653499 | MGnify/ENA primary metagenome ERZ653499 (study PRJEB26926, sample SAMN06165039) | human gut metagenome | biome: ENVO:00009003; feature: ENVO:2100002; material: ENVO:00002003... | reverse complement strand
GCGGAATTGGCAGACGCGCCAGATTTAGGTTCTGGTACTTCGGTGTGCAGGTTCAACTCCTGTTACCCGCACCATAAAAACGAGTGTATTCAGCGGCTTTGGCTTTTGTGTTCACTCGCTTTTTATATGCCATATATATGGACACGATCGGCCGAACGGCGAAGCGGAAATCAGAGAATACTATGAAATGGCACGGGTATCGTTGAAGCCATTAATCAAAAATCGAACGCCCAAGAAATCTGGAACGAGGTATATAAAGATCTCGTTAAGCCGTGTGTGAACATGATTCATAACAATAAAAACGAAAGTGCTTATACGCTTTATAAACTTTATTCTCTGAAATTGAATCAAAAATACAAAGCATAAGAATCAAAAACAGAAGGTCAAGCCGGATAAGAGACTTGACCTTCTGTTTTCGTATTTATAGTTGTCTAAAAATTATTTCGCATTGACCGCTTCTTCGATGGCTTCCAAAACGGTGTCGTAGTCCGCTTCCGTGACGAGAAGGGAGATCTCGACTTCGGAGGTCGTGATGAGGCGGATGTCGGCGTCGCTTGCGGCGATGGCGCTGAACACTCTGGCTGCCATGCCCGGCGTGTTTTTCATCTGCGGGTCATAGACGGAGATTTTATGGTTCACGCTGCTGACGATAACCTTGATGCCGGTCTCGGTCTTGAGCGTATTTGCAAAAGACAGCACCTCGATGAGGTCTTGGTCAGAAATGGTAAAAGAAAGGCCGGCATTTGCACCGTGGTTCGGGGGCATGGAGATCATATCGATGTTGATATCGAGCTCCGCGATGCGCTCGAATACCTCAGCCATAAAGCCTGTGGTGGCGGGGCTGCCTTGCAGGGTGACCAGTGTGATATTGCTGACCGTGCTGATTTCGGTTGTGCCCATGATCTGTTCCATCCTTTCTTAAACCAAAGCGGACATGTCGTAAAGGCCGGGGCCTTTGCCGCTCATGAACACCGCTGCGTTTACTGCGCCCACCGCGAACAGCTCTTTGGACTGCGCGGAATGGGAGAGCGTGATAACCTCGTTGTTGCCCGCAAAGATCACCTCATGCTCGCCGACAATGGTGCCGCCGCGCACGGAGTGAATGCCAATCTCGCTCTTTTCGCGCTTTTTGCGCTGTGCGTGGCGATCGTACATATACTGCGTTTCGCCGTCGCGCACGGAAGCAAGCGCATCGGCAAGCATCAAAGCCGTGCCGCTCGGCGCGTCAATCTTCTGATTGTGGTGCTTTTCGACGATCTCAATGTCGAACTGGTCGCCGAGCACCTTTGCCGCCTTCTTTGCAAGCTCCAGCATCAGGTTAATGCCGAGTGACATGTTGCGGGAATAGAAGATTGGCTGCGTTTCGGAAGCTTTGGTAAGCTCCGCGGTCTGCTCTGCTGTGTAGCCCGTGGTGCAGAGCACGGCCGGAATGCCACCCTTTTCCGCCGCGTAGTGCAAAATCGGCGTTAAAAGGGAGGGGTGGGAGAAGTCGATGATAACATCTGCCGCTTCCGTCACCTGATCAATGGAGGTGTAAGTGGGGTAGGAAGCAGTCTGTGCATTGACGTTCAGATCAACGCCGGCAACAATCTCGCAATCGGTGCGTTCGGAAACAAGCTGCGTGATGAAGTGACCCATTTTGCCGCAGCAGCCACATAAAATAATCCTTGTCATTTTACGTCCGTTCCTTTCTTAATCAGGCGAGCTGCAGATGCTTTGCCATTTCGACTTTCAGCTTTGCAATCTGCTCATCGGACATATCGGCAAGCGGCAAGCGGCAGTGGCCGCAGTTGAAGCCCATCAGGTTCAATGCCTGCTTTACCGGGATTGGGTTGACGTCCATGAACAGTGCGTTCATGAGGTCGAGATACTTAAACGTGAGTGCCTGCGCCGTCTTGAGGTCGCCCGCAACGGAAGCGGTGGCAAGCTCGTGCATTTCTTTCGGCATGATGTTGGAGAACGTAGAGATGACGCCCTTGCCGCCGAGAGACGCAATCGGCAAAGTCTGCGTGTCTTCACCGGAGTAAACCGTGAGGTCATCACCGCAAAGCTCACGCGTTTTGATGAGCGCGGAGATGTCGTGGTTCGCTTCCTTTGTGGCAACGATGTTTTGCGTCTTCGAGAGCTCGTAGTACGTTTCCGGCAGAATGTTGAGGCCGGTGCGGCTCGGGACATTATACACAATGCACGGAATTTTTACACTGCCCGCAATGCGGTTGAAGCTTGCAACGAGGCCGCGCTGGGAAGTTTTGTTGTAGTACGGCGTGACAAGCAGAAGACCGTTTGCGCCGAGTGCTTCTGCTTTTTGGGAGAGCTCCACGGCGTAGGCGGTATCATTGCTGCCGGTGCCTGCGATGACCGGCACGCGGCCGGCAACCTTGTTTACGGTGAACTCGATGACCTTCACGTGCTCTTCATCGGTGAGCGTTGCCGCTTCGCCGGTGGTACCGCAGGTGACAATGGCATCGGTGCCGCTTGTGATCTGAAACTCGATGAGCTTTTCAAGCTCCTCGTAGTTTACGGACATATCCGGGTTAAACGGGGTAACAAGTGCCACCGCTGCGCCGGTAAAAATGGTTTCTTTCATCTAAAAAATACCTCCTGAACGGTATTAGTCAAAATAGCCCTTCTTTGCGAGCAGCTCTGCAAGCAGAACACCGCCGCCTGCTGCGCCGCGCAGCGTGTTGTGGGAAAGGCAAACGAACTTGTAGTCATACTGGGTATCCGGGCGCAGTCTGCCGATAGAAACGGCCATACCATGCTCCAGTTCACGGTCGAGTTTTGCCTGCGGACGGTCTGCTTCCGTAAAGTAGTGCAGGAACTGCTTCGGTGCGCTCGGCAGCTCGAGCTCCTGTGCCGGGCCGCGGAACTCTGTCCAGCGGCGGATGATTTCCTCCGGTGAGACCTTCTTTTCCATGGAGACGAACACCGCAGCCGTATGGCCGTCGGAAACCGGCACGCGGAAGCACTGTGCCGTGATGGACGGGGTGGTCGCGTTGACAATCTTATCGCCCTCAATGTGGCCCCACAGTTTCATCGGCTCCTGCTCGGATTTTTCTTCCTCGCCGCCGATATACGGGATGACGTTGTCGAGAATATCGGGATACGTTTCAAAGGTTTTGCCGGCGCCGGAGATGGCCTGATATGTGCAGGCGAGCACCTTCGTGACGCCGAGGTCCATCAGCGGGTGAATAGCCGGAACGTAGCTCTGAAGGGAGCAGTTGGACTTTACGGCGATAAAGCCGCGCTTTGTGCCGAGGCGCTTTCTCTGTGCGTTGATGATTTCAATGTGGTCGGCGTTGATCTCCGGCACAACCATCGGCACATCCTCGACGCCGCGGTTTGCGCTGTTGTTGGAGACGACCGGGCACTCCTTTTTCGCATAAGCTTCTTCAAGGGCGCGGATTTCGTCTTTTTTCATATCGACGGCGCAGAATACAAAATCGACCTTGGAGGCGACTTCGTCCATATCTGCAACAGCGTCTAAGATGATCATATCCGCCATACTTGTGGGAATGGGCGTTTTCATAGCCCAGCGTTTTTCAACGACGCTTTTATATGTTTTACCGGCGGAGCGGGAAGAGGCCGCAAGAGCGGTCACGTTGAACCACGGGTGGTTTTCAAGGAGCGTTGCAAAACGCTGACCGACCATGCCTGTGCAACCAATGATACCGACATTATACTTTTTCATTTCTTTCACCCGTCCTGTTTGCAGGACATCCTTTCAAAAATGATGAAATGTACGCTCAAAAACAAAATTAAGGTCAAATTTCATTTTTGAGCGAAAAAAAACCGGTTGAAATCCGGTCATACATACAATATAATAGAATGTGCACAGGCTTTTACGAAAGTCTCCCTGCGGAAAAGCTCTGATAGCACTCCATCCTATTGCAGATGACAGTTACGGGGCTTTCGCCACAGCAACCAGATCCAAGCGTACCACATGCGCTGAGATCTTCGGCGGTGTGTCCTTTTTCTGCGGGCCGATGCCTGTGGAGGGCCAAAACCCGCGGATACTTTTACAAACCGCGCCTCTATCCTTATTATAATACATGGAATACGGATTGTTGTCAATTTATTTATGAAAAATTCTTAGAATAATCCTGCGTAATTTGGGGGATGCGGCTATTTTAATTCAGATTGGAAGGAATATACTTGGATACGCAAACTTTACAGACAAAAGATTTTGATTTTGAGCTTCCGGAAGAACTTATCGCCCAGACGCCGATTGAACCGCGTGACGCTTCGCGCCTGATGGTGTTGGACAAAACAACCGGTGAGATCGAGCACAGACATTTTCACGACATCACGGAGTATTTGAATGAGGGCGATTGTCTTGTGCTCAACAATTCCCGCGTTTTGCCTGCGCGTATTTACGGCATTAAAAACGAGACCGGCGCGCACGTTGAATTTTTGCTTCTGAAAAATTGCGGTGACGATGTATGGGAAGCACTTGCAGGTCCGGGCAAGCGTGCAAAGGTCGGCACCTCGTTCACGTTCGAGGGCAGCTCCATGACCTGCGAGGTCATCGAAGTGAAGGACGACGGCAACCGCCTGATCCGCTTCCATTATGACAAGGGCACGAACTTCTTCACGGAGCTGGATAAGATTGGCCAGATGCCGCTGCCGCCCTATATTAAAGAAAAGCTCAAGGATAAAGAGCGCTACCAGACGGTGTATTCCAAAGAGGAAGGTTCTGCCGCTGCGCCGACGGCCGGTCTGCACTTTACGCCGGAGCTGCTCGATGCAATTCGCTCAAAAGGCGTGAAGGTCGTGTTCGTCACACTGCATGTCGGTCTTGGCACGTTCCGCCCGGTGAGCGTGGATAACATTCTCGACCACAAAATGCATAGCGAGCATTATCACATGCCGAAAGAGACTGCCGACGCCATCAACGAGACGAAGAAAAACGGCGGACGCGTGATCGCTGTCGGCACTACGAGCTGCCGCACGATTGAATCTGTCGCAAAGAAATGCGGCAAAATTTGTGAGGACGATGACTGGACGGATATTTTTATCTATCCGGGCTTTGAATTTAAGGGCCTTGATGCGCTTATCACGAACTTCCACTTGCCGGAAAGTACGCTCATCATGCTGGTCTCCGCGCTTGCGGGCCGCGAACACATTTTGAATGCGTATAACACTGCCGTCAAGGAGCGTTACCGCTTCTTCAGCTTCGGCGACGCCATGTTCATCAAATAACTTTGAAAGGAATTTTCTTTACATGTACAAGCTTATCAAAAGAGAAAACCACGCGCGGCGCGGTGAGCTCCAAACCGTGCACGGCACGGTGCAGACACCGGCGTTTATGAACGTCGCGACGGCTGCGGCGATTAAGGGTGCGGTTTCTGCTTACGACCTTAAAAATATTAAATGCCAAGTGATGCTCTCTAACACGTATCACCTGCATCTGCGCCCGGGCGATGACGTGGTGCGCAAAATGGGCGGCGTACGCAAGTTTACCGGCTGGGATGGCCCTGTGCTGACGGACAGCGGCGGGTTTCAGGTTTTCTCGCTCGCGAAGCTGCGCAATATCAAAGAAGAAGGCGTGACGTTTGCGTCGCACATCGACGGCCATCGCATCTTCATGGGCCCGGAGGAAAGCATGCGTATTCAGTCCAACCTCGGTTCTACCATCGCCATGGCGTTTGACGAATGCGTGGAAAACCCGGCGGAATACGACTACGCGAAAAATTCCTGCGCACGCACAGCACGCTGGCTGCGCCGCTGCAAGGCGGAGATGAACAGACTGAATGCGCTGCCGGATACGATCAACCCGAACCAAATGCTGTTCGGCATCAACCAGGGGTGCACATACATCGACCTGCGCGTGAACCACATGAAGGAGATTGCGGAATTGGGACTCGATGGTTATGCCATTGGCGGCCTTGCGGTCGGCGAGCCGGCAGAGGTCATGTATGAAGTGATTGAAGCGGTTGAAGAGCATATGCCGCAGGATAAGATCCGCTACCTGATGGGTGTGGGCACGCCGACAAATATTCTGGAAGCGGTGCACCGCGGCGTTGATCTGTTCGACTGCGTGATGCCGAGCCGCAATGCACGCCATGGTCATGCATTTACAAATGAAGGCGTGCGCAATATGCTCAATGCGAAATACACGCTGGACGATCAACCGATCGACCCGACCTGCGACTGCCCGGTCTGCCGCAAGTTTTCCCGTGCTTATATTCACCACCTTTTCAAAGCGGGGGAGATGCTTGCCATGCGCTTGACGGTTATGCATAATCTTTATTTCTACAACAATTTGATGGAACGCATTCGTAACGCGCTCGATGAAGACCGGTTTGAAGCATTTTATCAGGAGTATTCAGAGAAATTTAACAAAAGAATTTAGAAAATCCTTGCAACCACGAATGGCTTTTGTTATAATGTATAAAGTTAATTTGGTGACGGGTGTATTGACCGCTTTGCAGTCGAACGGAGCGCACCATGAAAGAAAGGAAAGAAAACCATGAATTTGAGTGTTTTGACAACGACAGGTGCAGCAGCCGGCGGCAACATGTCCAGCATGCTGATCATGCTCCTTGTTTACGGTGCGATCATCGCGGCTATGTACTTCATCTTCTTCCGCCCGCAGAACAAGAAGAAGAAGAAGGAAGCGGAAATGCGCAAGAACGCACAGGTCGGCGACGAGATCACGACCATCGGCGGCATTTGCGGCAGAATCATCGCTGTAAAGGATGAGACCGACAGCGTTATCATCGAGACCGGCAGCGACCGTGCAAGACTGCGCATCAAGCGTTGGGCGATCGGCAGCGTCGATACCATCCACGAGGAAGACGCGTAAGTTTCACTCTTTTTAAAAGCGAATAGTTTTGAGCCCCTTGGAATAAGTATGAAACAAAACTTATTTCAAGGGGCTTTTTCTATGCTGAATTTTAAGAAGCTGTTTTTGGGTCTCCTGTTTTCCGCGCTGTTTTCGGCTGTGCTGATCGCGGTTTGTGCCTTTATGATTTTAAAGCTCGGCTTTTTGCCGTCCGAGTCTATACTCGGTACGGCTGCGGCGGCGATCGGCGGCGTTTCTGTTTTTGCTTCCGCTTTCCTTGCGGCGCGCCTCGCGGGGGAAAAAGGCTTGCTGCACGGCCTTGTGCTTGGCACGCTCTATGCAGTTTTCTATGTTGCGATAAGCGTTATGCTGTATGCAAATATGCGGGTTGTACTTCTTGTTATACGGAGCGTAATATTTGTAATATGCAGCGTATGCGGTGGAGTAATGGGTGTGAATAGAGATGAAAAAATCAGATTTTAAGCCATAATTTTGTAGCTGCTAATCAAGAGCATAAGAACGATTTTGCATATTTATTCACAATAACTCGTGGCAAAGCAGGACTGTATATTCATAAGTTTACATAAGATTATAGACATAAATTTGTGCAGATGCAAAAATATTCACGGAAGCTCTTGCAAATTTGGCTAAAAAGTATTATAGTATATAAGACAGAAGTGAGGTGGCGTATCATGAAAAACGGCAAATTGGGCTTTATCGGCATAGGAAACATGGCGTCCGCGATTATTGGCGGTATCTTATCTTCCGGCACTTTCCCGGTCGGGGATATTTATATGTACAATCCGCACGCGGAAAAAATGCAGCGCTTTACAGAATCCGGCTGCGTAGCCTGTACTTCTGCCGAAGAAGTTGCCGAGCTTTGTGATATGGTGTTCCTTTGCGTAAAGCCGCAGATTTTCCCGGAGGTGCTGCGCGTTATTGCGCCGACCGTTGCGAAGAAGAATGCAGACGACGTTGTCATCGTTTCAATCGCTGCGGGCGTAACGTTTAAGAATTTGCAGGACGCGCTCGGCGCAGACCGCCGCTACGTGCGTGCCATGCCGAACACGCCGCTGCTGCTCGGTGAGGGCGCTACGGCGCTGTGCCGGACAAGCAATGTGCCGGAAGAGGATTTTGCGCGCGTGCGTTCCGCTTTCTCCTGCTGCGGTGTCACGCAGGAGATTGACGAAGCGCAGATGAATGCGGTGATTGCGGTCAGCGGCAGCTCGCCTGCGTATTTGTATCTGCTTGCAAAGCTCACTTGTGATTATGCAGCGCAGCAGGGCATTGACCCGAAGACCGCGCTTACACTGTTCTGCCAGACCATGAAAGGCAGCGCCGATATGCTTTTAAACAGCGGCAAAGACCCACAGGCGCTTATGGATATGGTCACGTCAAAGGGCGGCACAACATTTGCTTTGCTGAATGTCTTGAAAGAACAGGGCTTTAATGAGGCGATGATCAGCTCGTTTGAAGCTTGCACGCACCGCGCCGAAGAACTTTCCATGTGAGTGTGCAAGGCATAACACGGCGACGCTTCACATATAGATTGACCATCTTTTACAGGTGGTGAACGAAAATGGAAGCAAAGCCGAAATATGCAAAATCACGTAGCTTATCTGTTTTAATGGCTTTGCGCATTTTGTTCCTGCTTGGCTTTTTGTTCGGTTGCTTATTTGCACGGACATCGCAAATAGCTATGGCGCCGGTTTCCGGCTCTGTGTGGTTTAGGGGGCCGTTTGAAACGGGGACGGACTTTCCGTTTGTATTTTCCGCATTTTTATTTGATTCGCTTTTTTACGCATTGCCGATTTTTTTATTTGGCATGACGTTTTTAGGTGTGCTTGTGATTCCCACTGCGATAATTCTGAAGGGCTTCACGCTTGGCACGTCGCTTACGGCACTGATCCGGCTTGAGGGTATCGGATCGTATTTTCGGCGGTGCTTTGATTATCTGCCGATGACAATGCTGTGCATCACGGTGCTTTTGCTGCTTGCGGCGGAAGCGCTTTGCACGGCAAGGCGCAGCTGTCGGGTGTTTTTCGGAAACGGAGAACCGCTTTCCGTAAAAAACTGCACCGTGCGGTTTTTGCTTGCGTTTGCGGCGCTGGTTTTCATTTCGATTTTATACGGTGCATTGCACTTTTTGATTTTGCAAATTTAGATTTTAAAGCAAAGGAGGCCGAAATGAATGAACATGGATGAATACTTCGTGCTGTTTCGCGAGTACATGCTCGTGCAGAAACCGAGTTCCGTAAATACGCGGGATTCTTATCTGCGCGATGTTTCGGCTTTCCTGCGCTACTTGGAGGGTGAAAATATAACATCTCCACTCGAAGTAGAAACGGAGACGGTGGAAGCGTATGTGCAGCATTTGCACAGCTTAAACCGCACAAATTCCACGATCTCCCGCAATATTGCCTCTGTGCGTTGCTTTTATAAGTTTCTCATCCTGCGCGGGGATATGCAGGTGAACCCGGCGAAATCCGTAAAGCTTGAAAAAGAGCCGAAAAAGCTGCCGCAGACGCTGACAAGCGAGGAGATAGACCTGCTGCTTTCCCAGCCGAATGTCACGGAAGCTAAGGGCTGCCGCGATAAAGCGATGCTGGAGCTTCTTTATGCCACCGGTATTCGCGTCAGTGAGCTCATCAACCTCAACGTGCAGGATATCAACCTGCGCACGGGAAAGCTGTTCTGCCGCGGCACCAAGGGCGTGCGTACCATTCCGATTTATGCGAAAGCGGTCGTTGCTGTATCCGATTATCTTTACCGTATGCGCGATCTGATCGTGGACCCGGACAACAGCGGAGACGCGCTGTTTGTCAATCTGAACGGCTCGCGTTTGACGCGTCAGGGTTTCTGGAAAATTATCAAGGCGTATACGGCGGAGGCCGGCATCACGAAGGAGATTACGCCGCACACGTTGCGTCATTCGTTTGCCATGCACCTTTTGCAGGGCGGTGCTTCCGTAAAAGACATTCAAACCATGATGGGACATGCAGATATTTCGTCCACACAGGTATATGTTCATTTATTAGACCTTGATAATCACGTGAAAAGCGTGTATAATGAGTGTCATCCTCGTGCAAAAACGAGTTAATCTAATTCTGGAGTTGATTTTGTGGCATTTTTAGGACTTTTCGGTAATTATGATAAGCCGGGTCCGGGCGTTGACAAAGATGAACCGAAAAAGGCAGCGCCGGTACGTTTTTTTGAGATCTTGTGGCGAAAGCTGTCTAAACTGGTGCAGTTGAATCTGACATTTATGATCCCATTTATTGTGGTCATCGCGTTGATGGTGGGCGTATTCCTTTTACCGATTCCGCACTTTCTTTATGCAACGTCGTTCTTCGGTGTGCTTGACCTGTACATTCTGTATGCGGTTACACTGCCGCTCATCCTGCTTTCGCCGTTCACATGCGGCTTAGCGTATGTAACGCGAAACTTCGCAAGGGAAGAGCATGCGTTCGTTTGGTCGGATTTCTGGGACGCTGTGAAAAACAACTGGAAGCCGGCACTTTTGAACGGCGTGATCGTGTATCTCGCATATGTAATCTTGAGCTTCTCAATCTTCTTTTATTCCACACGTGTATCGGACAACTGGATGTTTATGATTCCGCTTGCAGTTTGCTGTATCCTGTCGATTCTAATGCTGTTTGCGCAGTATTACATTCCGGTTATGATCGTCACGTTTGACTTGAAGCTGCGCCACATTTACAGAAACGCGTTTATTTTCTCTATTATGGGCTTATTGCGCAACCTGATGATTACGGTAATCCTTGCGGGTTTGTTCATTGCGTTTTTGTTCTGCCCGGCGGCATTTGCGGTGATCCCGCTGCTGCTCGTAATCATTTTCCTGTGTGCGTTCATCAGCTATCTGACGAGCTTTGCGACGTATTCGTTGCTCGATACGTACCTGATCCAGCCGTTCTACAAAAAGGAAGCGGAAGCGAAGGACGCTGAAATTCGCGTAGCCAAAGACGGCGATACGTTCAATTTCGACAATGATGAGTTGGATGACGATGACGATGACAAGCCGCAGTATGTGTACGTGAACGGCCGCTTGATCGACCGTAAGATCATGGAGCAGGAATCTCTGTTCTCGGATAAAACGGATACTTCCGATCATTTACAGTAATTTAAAACAAACATAAAAGCCTCTATCGAACTGAAATCGATAGAGGCTTTCATTTTGCTGAATTTTAATTATTTCTCATTCTTATCAGTCTTTTCACGCATTTTGGAAAGTGGGTTGGCGTTTACGGCTTCCTCCATTTGCTTGCTGGAGGTGTGCGTGTAGATCTCTGTAGTGCCGAGATTTTCGTGGCCCAGAATATCCTGCAAAACGCGAATATCCACGTTGCCGTATTGGTACATCAGCGTCGCCGCCGTGTGCCGCAGCTTGTGTACGGAGTATCCCGCGCCGCCAAGCCCAATTTTCGTGAGGTATTTATTGACCATGGCCTGTACGGTCTTAGGACTGATGCGTGTGCCGCGGTTGCTGATGAACAGCGCGTTTTTATCCTTCACGTCGTCCTTTGGGCGCACACGCACGTAGGCATCGATAGAAGCTAAGCATGCGTCATTTAAGTATACAATGCGTTCTTTGCTGCCTTTACCGACGATGCGCAGGGTGGAGTTGTTGTGAATCACGTCGCTCATGTTGATGGAAACAAGCTCGGAAAGGCGCATGCCGCAGTTTAAAAACAGCGTCAAAATGCAGTAGTCACGCTCCTTATCCGACCCGTCCACGGCGTTTAAAAGCTCGCGGCTTTGCTCTAACGTGAGGTAGCGGGGAAGGGTTTTGGCTTTTTTCGGCGGGGTCAGATTCTCTGTGGGGTTAGAATCCAAAAGGCCCTCGTGCACGGTCAGGTAGCTGTCTCTTATACACATCTCCGAGCCCACGAGACGGAGCTACATCTCGTA
>ENA-OZAJ01001004-OZAJ01001004.1-human-gut-metagenome-genome-assembly--contig:-NODE-1004-length-11792-cov-5.953906_pt1 | contig 11792 bp, 10 predicted proteins | sample MGYA00243301_ERZ653499 | MGnify/ENA primary metagenome ERZ653499 (study PRJEB26926, sample SAMN06165039) | human gut metagenome | biome: ENVO:00009003; feature: ENVO:2100002; material: ENVO:00002003... | reverse complement strand
CTCGGAGATGTGTATAAGAGACAGGTGACGGAAAGGGCTTTGCCCTTGACGAAGTGAAAAAGCTTTTGGATAGTGAAAAAGCCGATTGTGCGGTGGTGAGCTTTGGCTCGTCAACGCTTCTTTACGGACAGAAGCCGGATAAAGCAGATTTCAAGGTTGCGGTCACAGACCCTTTTGATAACGATAACACCTGCCTTAGCTTCACAAGCGGCGGTGGATCTGTTTCCACTTCCGGGGGATATGAGCGTTATTTTGAAGCACAGGGCAAAAAGTGGAGCCATATTTTTGACCTGACAACAGGATATCCATGCGAAACAGACCTTGTTTCAGTCACTGTGATAGGGCAGAGCGGCATTGAAACCGATTTTCTGTCTACCTGCATTTTTATTGGCGGAAGCGGTGAGCTTGACAGGTGGCTCAGTGATGAAGATATAGAAGTTATTGCCATTAATGAAAATGGCATAGTTTATTGCTCTGACAGTATAAAGAGCAGGATAAGTATAAGTGATGATAAATTCAGGTTTGAATAGTCATAAAGTATGATAAGGGGGAAAATTATGAAACTCAACAGCATTTTTCTTTCCCACAAAAAGGGGACGGAAAACAGCGAAACTATCGCCATGCCGCTGCCTGCAAGAGTGAAGATATCCATGTCACAGCACATGGGAGCACCTTGCGAGCCGACAGTTGCCAAGGGTGACAGAGTGCTTGTGGGACAGGTCATAGGCGAAAGCAACGCTTTTATGTCATGCCCTGTTCACTCGTCTGTGTCAGGCACAGTGGCAGCGATATCCGAACTGCTCACAGCAGGCGGAAAAGTGTGCAAAATGGTGGAGATCGACACCGACGGAGAGCAGGAGGTATCACCTGACGTAAAGCCGCCTGTTATAACAGACAAGGCGAGCCTTTGCGAAGCCGTAAGGCAGTCAGGCTGCTGCGGAATGGGCGGCGCAGGCTTCCCGACGCACATAAAGCTCAACTTTGACGAGAACAAATACAAGGTCGATACCCTTGTTATAAACGCCGCTGAGTGTGAGCCTTACATAACAAGCGACTACCGTGAGATGATGGAGAACGCTGACGATGTTATGTGCGGAATAAAGCTCGTGCGTGATATGCTGGGGCTTAAAAAGGTCGTTATCGGTATCGAGGACAACAAGCCACAGGCTATAAAGCTTATGCGTGAAAAGTCGGCTGATGATGAAAGTATCGAAGTAAAGGTGCTGAAGTCATGCTATCCTCAGGGTGCAGAAAAGGTGATAATATTCAACACCACGGGACGTGTAGTTGGCGAGGGTCAGCTTCCGTCAGATCAGGGCGTTATCGTAATGAACGTTACCACAGCAGGCTTTATCGGTGAGTATTCCAAAACAGGTATGCCACTCATATCAAAGCGTATAACTGTTGACGGTGATGTGGTATCTACTCCATGCAATGTGAAAGTACCTATAGGAACTTCTGCGGAGGATATACTGAAATTCGGTGACTGCGATAAAGAAAAGGTTAGAAAAGCCCTTTTCGGCGGTCCTATGATGGGAATGTGCCTTTATGAGCTTGACACCCCTGTGACAAAGACCACAAACGCCATTCTTGCATTTGGTGAAAAGGCTGATAAGAAAAAGGGCATCGAGGACAGGTGCGCACAGACAAACTGCATAAAGTGCGGAAGATGTATCTCTGCTTGTCCGCTGAATCTTATGCCTACGGAGCTTGAAAAGGCTTATGACAGGCGTGATAAGGAAGCTCTTATGAAGCTCAAGGTGGGTCTTTGCATGAACTGCGGTTCGTGTTCATATGTCTGTCCTGCAAAGAGAGATCTTGCAGAGAAAAATCAGCTTGCAAAAGCTTTCATAAGAACATAAGGAGGTAAGAAAAATGGAAAAAATGCTTGTCAGCCCTTCCCCTCAGATAAGGGATAATATTTCTACCTCTAAGGTGATGACCCATGTGCTTGTGGCGCTTTGCCCTGCACTTGCAATGTCTGCCTATGTTTTCGGCGGACGTGCGCTCATGCTCACAGGCTTCTGCATGATAACGGCACTCATATGGGAAAGGCTTTGCAATCTTATAATGAAAAGACCTGATTCCACAAAGGACGTTTCGGCACTTGTGACCGGTATGCTTTTAGCGTTCAATCTCCCTGTGACAATGCCTTATTGGCAGGCTGCTATCGGCACATTCGTTGCTATCGTTATAGTAAAGCAGCTTTTCGGCGGTCTGGGACAGAATTTTGCCAACCCTGCTATAGTGGGAAGAATAGTTCTTATGCTTGCTTTCACAGGCAACATGACCCATTGGGTAGTGCCTTTCTATGACCCTGACAATATCGTGACAGGTGCAACACCTCTTGCGGCGGCACATTCTGCCCCTGCCGATTATCTCGATCTTTTCCTTGGAAAAGTAGGCGGCTGTCTTGGCGAGGTGTCTGCGGCGGCTTTGCTCATTGGCGGCATATACCTTATAATGATGAAGATAATCTCAGTACATACACCTCTTGCATTTATTGGCACAGTTTTCGTGTTCTCATATCTTTGCGGCGAGGACGGCATCTATCAGATACTTGCAGGCGGCGTAATGCTCGGTGCATTCTTCATGGCAACTGACTATGTTACAACTCCTGTTACAAAAACAGGCAAGGTGATATTCGGTATCGGCTGTGGTATCATCACTTGTGTGATACGCTTCTTCGGCTCTTATCCTGAGGGCGTTTCATTCTCAATACTGCTTATGAATATACTTACACCATACATAGACATGATAACAAAAACAAAGCCTTTAGGGGCTATAACAAAGAAGAAGGAGGCGAAGTCTGAATGAAAGATAAAATAATGCCTCCATTGGTGCTGACCATAATATGTATAGTTGTCAGCGGACTTTTGGTGCTTGCCTATAATGCCACATATGTTGACAATACAGGCGTTCTTACAGACGATATGAAAAAGGGCTGTAAGGAGATATTTGGCAAGGGCGATTATGAGATAATGCTTGACGGCGAGGGTGACAGCAAGACCCCTGTCACATTTGATACAGAGGGCGTGAACTCCATTATCACAGATAAAGATAACGGCAGATGCGTTATCGAGATAACTGAGGACGGCTATTCAAAGGGTGGACTTCATCTGCTTATCGGTATAAACAGCGAGGGAACTGTCGAGGGGATAGAGTTTCTCTCTATAGGCGAAACTCCGGGTCTTGGCACAAAGGTGCAGGACGATAGTTTTCTTTCAAAGCTAAAGGGCTTTGGTGTTGACACTGATGAAAATTCTATCGACAATGTTACCGCTGCCACCTATTCTTCAAAGGGAATGAAATCTGCGTGCAAAAAGGCTGTAAAGCTTTTTGACGAGCATAAGGAGGAGATACTCAATGGCTGAGAAAAATTCTAATTTGTATGAATTTACAAAGGGTATCATAAAGCAAAACCCGACGCTTGTTACGCTTCTTGGTATGTGTCCGACGCTTGCGGTCACAACAATGGCGAAAAACGGTATCGGCATGGGACTTGCCACAACGTTCGTGCTTGTCTGCTCAAACTTTGTTATATCCCTTTTGAAAAACGTTATCCCAAAGGCTGTAAGACTGCCTTGTTTTATCGTAATAATCGCAGGCTTCGTTACTCTTATCGAGTTTCTTATGAAAGGCTATATACCTGAGCTTTACAGTGCCTTAGGCGTGTTCCTGTCCCTTATCACGGTAAACTGTATTATCCTTGGCAGAGCGGAGGCTTTTGCCAGCAAGAACAAGATATTCCCTTCCATACTAGACGGACTTGGAATGGGTCTTGGATTTACACTTTCACTTTTCACAATGGGATCTATAAGAGAGATACTTGGCACAGGCTCATGGTTCGGCTTCAAGATACCTTTCCTGTGCGACAATCCTATGACAGTGTTCATCATGCCGGCAGGCGGATTTTTCGTGCTTGGCTGTCTTATTGCACTTGTGAACAAGATAGCGAACAAGAAGCCGCCAAAGGAGATATCCTGCTCAGGCTGTCCTAATGCAGCTTTGTGCAAGGGTCAGTGCAGAACAGAGAGTGAGGAGGCATAAAAATGAGCTACATACTTATACTTATCGGCTGTGTGTTCGTAAATAACGTTGTGCTTTCTCAGTTCATGGGAATATGTCCTTTCCTTGGCGTATCAAAGCAGATGAAATCATCTGTGGGAATGGGTGCAGCAGTAATATTCGTTATGATATGCGCAACAGCTATCACATATCCTGTATACAGACTTCTTGAGCATTTCGGCATAGAGTATCTAAAAACAGTGGCATTCATACTTGTTATAGCAATGTTCGTTCAGCTTGTTGAGATAGTCATGAAAAAGATGATGCCGCCTCTCTATAAGGCACTGGGCGTTTATCTGCCTCTTATCACAACCAACTGTGCAGTTCTCGGTGTTACTATCGGAAACATAGACAACGGCTATAATTTTCTTCAGTCCCTTACAAACGCACTTGGAACAGGACTTGCGTTTACTCTTGCCCTCTTGCTTTTCAGCGGAGTAAGAGCAAGGATAGAAAACTGCGATTTTCCTGAAACTTTCAAGGGCGTACCTGCAACGCTCATTGCGGCGTCTATCGTTTCGCTAAGCTTTATGGGCTTTTCGGGAATAATCTGATAATAATTTATCGATATGAAACGATCAAGGGTTGAATTTACAAAGCCGATGAAAAAGACCCACACTATATTGATACCATCAATGCTTGACTTCCACTTTCCGCTGCTTAAATATGCATTTCTTAGCGGCGGATATAAGTGCGACGTTATCGGGGTGAACGAATACAGTCGGTCACAAATGATAAACGCAGGTTGGGAATATTCAAATAATGATGTCTGCTTTCCCTGCAACCTCATAATAGGACAGTTCATATGTGCATTGAAAAGCGGCAAATATGACACCGCAAAAACAGCCCTGCTGCTGCCTCAAACAGGAGGAGGGTGTAGAGCGTGCAATTACATTATGCTGCTGCGAAAAGCTCTTTTGAAAGCCGGTCTGCAAAATGTTCCTGTGGTGTCACTTAATGTCAGCGGTGTTGAGAAACACAGCGGATTTTCCATAACGCCTAAAATGGTGCTGACGGCTTGTGCAGCGATCTATTACAGTGACTTGCTTTTGTATCTTTATAATGAGCTTTCACCCTATGAACTAAAAAAGGGTGAAACGCTTGATAAAGTCCGCCTATGGAACAGCAGGCTGTCACGGCTCTTTGAACATGGCAAAGCAGCCGATCCGATCTCAATGTGCGTCATATTCCGCAAGATATGCGAAAGCTTTGCTACAATAAATTGTGATAAAAGCAGATCGGTCAAAAAGGTCGCCGTAACAGGGGAGCTTTACATAAAATTCTGTGCTCTCGGCAATGGCGAAACGGAGAAATACCTCCGTGATCTCGGTTGTCAGATATATATGAGCGGCTTTGTTCCATACATAATGTACCTTGCCGATTCCTGTACAAATGATGATAACATTTACGGAAGAAAAACCTTGGCAGGTGTGGGAGCAAAAGTCCTTATTGCCTATATGAAAACGCTTTGGTGCAAAATGAATTCTGCACTTGTACAAAACGGTTTCGAGCCTATGGAAGACTATAGATCCTTGAAAAGCTACGGTGAAAACTTTGGCTGCCTTGGCGAAACAATGGGGGACGGCTGGCTTATCGGTGCAGAAATGTGTTCAGCGTTGAAGAACGGCTGCAAAGGTGTTGTGATGCTGTTGCCGTTTGGCTGCCTTGTGAGCCACACCTGTGCAAGAGGCATAATAAAGCGTATAAAAAAGCTCTACCCAGACAGCATCATAACGGCGGTCGATCACGATTCGGGAACAGCGGACGTTAATATCAAAAACCGCATTAAGATGACCCTTGATTTTATGGATAATAATATAATGAAACACAACAAAAACTGAAATTCTGAAAGAGGAGAATGATATGGAATATTTGATCCCTTTGGCTATATTTGCCGCTTTGGGCATATTGGCAGGCGTCCTGCTGACGGTGGCTTCAAAAGTTTTTGCCGTTGAGGTGGATGAGCGTGTTGACGCTATCGCAGAAGCTCTTCCGCAGGCAAACTGTGGTGCTTGTGGCTTTTCAGGCTGTGCAGACTATGCCGACGCTATCGTGAACAAGGGTGCGGAATGTAACCTTTGCCGTCCTGGAGGCGAGGCTGCTGCAAAGAAGATAGCCGAGATAATGGGCGTTGAAGTGACTGCAGCAGAGCCACAGGTGGCTTTCGTGCGCTGTTCGGGAGATTGCTCTCATACACCGCATAAATACGATTTTGACGGCATTCAGAGCTGTGCGGCGTGCAACAGGTTTTATGACGGAAGCAAGCTTTGCACAAGCGGCTGTTTAGGCTACGGCGATTGTATCAAGGTCTGCTCTCAGGGGGCAATATCTATCGTTGACGGCATTGCCGTTATCGACAAAGCAAAGTGCATGGGCTGTGGGCTTTGCGCAAAAGCCTGTCCAAATGGTCTTATCGCAGTGAGAAGGATCTCTCAGGCTGTGGATATCTGCTGTTCATCAAGAGATGTGGGCAGAGTGACAAGGTCTGTTTGCCCTAATGGCTGTATAGGCTGTAAGCTGTGCGAGAAAAACTGTCCGTCAGGTGCCGTTACAGTGCAGAACAACCACGCTGTTATCGACTATGAAAAGTGTACAAACTGCGGAAAGTGTGCAGAGGTGTGCCGTGTCCACGCTATCAGGTCTATCATGGGCGAAAAAGTGGAAGTGCAGTAAAATATTTTGCTTTAAAGGCTCTCTTGACGTTTATGCGTCAGGGGAGCTTTTTTTTGTGCCAAAAATACACAGCCAAATTTGTGCAGTGTTCACGAAAAGTTTAGCGTTTGTTGACAGATACTTATAAATGATTTATAATACTATTTGTACGAATAATTGTCAGCGGCAAGAAAAATATAGCCGAACTTTAAGGAGAACACAGCAGAATGAACATTAAAGGCAACAGAATTATCAGTGAAAAAAACGTTTTCAGACGGATAGCGGCACTTTTGACAACGCTCTTGCTCGTTATCACAGCGATTCCCGAGGGCTTCTCTACGGCTATAACATCGGTGGCAGAAGCGGCAGATACGGCTGTGACAGGTGCGTATTTTGATACAGACGGCATGGAAATCGTCACTTATAACGTGGTTAATGACTTCGGTGCAGACAACACAGGAAACGCCATGACCGGAAAGCAGATACAGCAGGCACTTGACGCTGCACAGGAAAATTCAGGACAGGGCATTTTCACAAAGGTCGTGATACCAAAGGGAACGTATCTTATTTCTTCTGCACTTGTGGTATACAGCGATACTTGGATATACTGTGAAGAGGGCGTTGAGATAAAAAGGTGCATTTCCTATGGACCTATGCTCAGGTGCGATAATAATGGTGTCGGCGGCTATGACGGCGTTAAAAATGTTATCGTTGAGGGCGGGCTTTGGAACGGAAACACAGACCAGTGGCCAAATACCGCAGATTTTTCAAATATCAGATTTGCACATTGCAGAAATATTCTTCTGAAAGATATGCACGTCAAAAATAACGAGAACGGTCATCATATGGAGATAGGCGGTGCGGCTGACGTCACCATAGAGGGCTGTACTTTTACAGGATATACTGGCTACAGGAAAAAAGAAGCCATTCAGCTTGATTGCATGAACAACAGCAGAGTTTTTGCAGGCTATGCGCCTTTTGACGATACATCATGCGAAAATGTGGTCATAAAGAATAATCTTTTCTCAGGCATTTGCAGAGGTCTTGGTTCTCATTCCGCCACTCTGGGTATCTATTATACAGATATTCTTATTGAGGGCAACGTTTTTGAGAATCTCGACGATGTGGCAATGATAATGTACAATTATAAGAATTGTACCATAACAAATAACACTATCACAAACTGCGCAAGCGGTATAGAGTTCAAGGCAATGTCTAGCCTGCCTAACAACAATTTCAATCCCCCTGTGGTGAAGTCTATGGAGGAAGCAGTTGACGGCTTTGAGGACGACGCAAACTCTGTTATTTCATCTAACACTATCTCTGTAAGCGGTGATGACGAATATGGCATTACAAGCGGCATACGCCTGACAGGGTATGAGGTCAAGGACAACGGTGTTATCCCTGACTATAATTTCAGAGTGGCAGGAGTAAAGATCGTCGAAAATCGAATCGAGAGCAACGGAACCACTATCGCACTTAATGACGCTGAGAATTGCAGTATCGAATCAAATATTCTCGTTACAAAGCAGGACGGTGTTAATTACAAGGATAAAAATGGTCTTACTCTCAACGAGTGTGATAATATAAAGATAACAGATAACTATATTTCAGGCTCAGCCAGAAACGGTGCTTCCCTTACTGACAGCTCAGGGAATACCTTTGAGAACAATACCATAGAGAACGTTGGAATGAACGGAATAAATATCTACCACGGCTCTGAGAACAATATTGCAAGCTCAAACAGCGTAAATTCAGCGAAAAAGCATGGCATAGCAGTGGCTGCAAATTCTTCCGCTGTGATAAAGTCCAACAGCATTTCAAAGGCGGGGGACACGGGCATTCTTATTTATAACGGCTCAAAGGGCGAGTGTTCAGGCAACAAAGTTAAAAATGCCGTGGGGCATGGTATCGTGTTCAGCAAGAACGCTTCGGGCAAGGCGGCCTCAAACACTGTTTCTGGCGCAGGCAAGCATGGCGTGCTTGTTACAGACCACTGCGGCAGTGTGGCTCTAAGCTCAAATAAGATATCAAACAGCAAGCAGAACGGCATTTGCGTGTCAAATTACAGCAGTTCTGTGAGTGTAAATTCAAACAGCATAAGCGGCTCTGGAAAAAGCGGCATAAGCGTAAGCTCTCACAGCAAGGCTTCGCTGAAAGACAACGCTGTGAACGGCTCAAAGTCTGCGGCAGTGTCAAAGAGCGCTGATTCTTCTATCAGCCTGCCGAGAGTATCAGGATTGTCTGTTAATTCTGTGAATAACACGGATATACAGATCAGCTTTTCCGGCAGATCAACTAACAAATGCGGCTATGAGATTTACAGGAAAACAGGCGCAAAGGGAAAATATTCTGCCGTGGGGACGACTGCAAAAGGAAAGTTTACAGATGGATCTTTCAAGGCGAACACAGATTATTATTACAAAGTACGCTGTTATGAAACTGTGTCAGGCAAGAGGGTATACGGCGGATATTCCGCTGAGATAAAGGTAAGATCAGCAACGAAAAGATCTGTCGGGAAGGCGTCTGTCAAGGTGTCAGATCAGGTGTGGACAGGTAAGGCGCTGAAGCCTGCTGTCACTGTAAAGGACGGAAATGTCACTCTCAAAAAGGACAGGGACTATACTGTAAGCTACTCCGCAAACAAGGGCATAGGTACTGCTAAGGTGACTGTCACAGGGAAGGGAAGCTACACAGGCAAGATAACAAAGACTTTCAAGATAAACCCACAGGGACAGAGCATTTCTGCCAAGGGCGACAAGAGCGGAAAGAAGATAGCGGTCACTCTTGCAAAGCACAGCTCAAATTCAGGCTATCAAGTGTCATATGCCGACAACAGCGGCTTTAAGAACAGCAAATCCTTGTGGCTCAGCGGAAACTCAAAGAACAAAGGCACAATAAAAGGTCTTAAAAGCAAAAAGACATATTACGTCAAGGCAAGGGATTATAAGACAATTGGTAAGACCAAAGTGTACGGCAAGTGGTCGGCTGTGAAGAAGGTAAGTATTTAGGGCAAAAAATTTTCCAAGCCGATTGACAAGGCTCTTATAATGTGGTATAATTCAAGATATGACAAGGAAGGTGAATATAATGACCAATGTTGTAAAGGGCGATCAGGTAAAGGATTCATACGGCAAGATCTATGATGTTATCGAAGTTCATGAGCATAATGTTATGGTGCTTGAGCCGGGTAAGCCATACTGGGAGCGTATCTGCATGGGACGTTTTGATTTCGACTCATATTTCAGAAGAGCAGATGAGCCTATGACAGATGATATGCCTCGTCCAATGGGCGTCGATGAAGAAGATTTCGATGAGGACGAAGAGGAAGAAGAATAAGAATTATTGCGGTTGGCTTTTGTCAGCCGCATTTTTATTGCACAAAAACGCCACGGAGATATTCTCTCCGTGGCGTTTTTCTTTGGGCGGAATAGCCCTTTTATGCTGTTTCTTCTGCGAAGTTTCCTGTGTAGAGCTGATAATACTTGCCCTTTTTGGCAATAAGCTCGTCATGTGTGCCACGCTCGATTATCCTGCCCTGCTCAAGTACCATTATGCAGTCTGAGTTTCTGACAGTTGAAAGTCTGTGGGCGATAACGAATGTTGTTCTGCCTTGCATGAGAGCGTCCATACCAGCCTGAACAAGACTCTCTGTTCTTGTGTCGATAGAGGAGGTAGCCTCGTCAAGGATAAGAACAGGAGGATCGCCGACTGCCGCTCTTGCAATGGCTATGAGCTGACGCTGACCCTGTGAAAGGTTCGAGCCGTCGCCTGTGAGAACAGTGTTGTAGCCGTCAGGAAGTCTTTCTATAAAGCCGTTTGCGTTTGCAAGTCTTGCGGCTGCCATACATTCCTCGTCGGTGGCGTCAAGGTTGCCGTAGCGGATATTTTCCATTACTGTGCCTGTGAAAAGGTGTGTGTCCTGCAAAACTATGCCGAGAGTTTTTCTCAGAGCAGGCTTCTTTATCTTTGTAATGTTTATTCCGTCATAGCGTATCTTGCCGTCCTGAATGTCATAAAAGCGGTTGATAAGATTTGTGATAGTTGTCTTTCCTGCGCCTGTTGAGCCAACAAAAGCTATCTTCTGACCAGGCTTTGCAAAAAGCTTTACGTCATGAAGAACGATCTTGCTGTCGTCATATCCGAAGTCAACACCGTCAAATACGACCTCGCCCTCCATTTTCTTGTAGTCAACAGTGCCGTCAGCCTGATGACGATGCTTCCAAGCCCATATGCCTGTACGCTCTTTGCACTCTTCAAGCTCACCGTTCAGGTTATATTTTGCATTAACGAACTCAACATAGCCCTCGTCTGTTTCCGGCTTCTGGTCGAGGAGGTCAAACACTCTGCCTGCGCCTGCGGTAGCCTGAACAACGAATGCCATTTGCTGGCTTATCTGTGTGATAGGCTGTGTGAAGTTCTTGTTAAGGGATACAAATGTTACGATAGTGCCGAGGGTAAGACCTGCATAGCCGTTTATGGCAAGGATAGCTCCCACAATGGCACAAAGCACATAGCTGAGGTTTCCGATATTTGCGTTTATCGGCATCATGATGTTAGCGTACTTGTTAGCTTCGTTTGCACTGATTCTCAGCTTGTCATTTATCTTTACAAAGTCTTCTATTGCCTTATCCTCGTGACAGAACACTTTTACTACTTTCTGTCCGTCAAGCATTTCTTCGATAAAGCCGTCAACTGCGCCAAGGTCACGCTGTTGAGCCGCAAAGTGCGCTCCTGACTTTGAAGCGAGATCGTTGGTCACCTTTACCATTACAAATGCCATTGCAATAGAGAGTATGGTAAGAGGAATGTTGAGGACTATCATGGAAACGAGTGTGGATATAAGTGTTGCAAGAGAGTTTATAAGCTGAGGTATGCTCTGGCTGATAAACTGTCTGAGAGTATCAACGTCATTTGTGTATACTGACATGATGTCGCCATGCGGGTGTGTGTCAAAATATTTGATAGGAAGTGTTTCCATGTTGAGAAACAGATCATCTCTTATGTTTCTCAGCGTACCCTGACCGATGTTTACCATTATCCTGTTGCTGTCTCTTATACACATCTCCGAG
>ENA-OZAJ01000992-OZAJ01000992.1-human-gut-metagenome-genome-assembly--contig:-NODE-992-length-11886-cov-5.657425_pt1 | contig 11886 bp, 15 predicted proteins | sample MGYA00243301_ERZ653499 | MGnify/ENA primary metagenome ERZ653499 (study PRJEB26926, sample SAMN06165039) | human gut metagenome | biome: ENVO:00009003; feature: ENVO:2100002; material: ENVO:00002003... | reverse complement strand
CTTATCGTCGGCAGCGTCAGATGTGTATAAGAGACAGCCCTTCTCTTATTTTAAGTCCTGTTGCTTGCAAAAATCTGTCTGCCACTTCGGTAGGCATTGCCTCCCCTGCCGTCACTGCCATTTTGAGATTTTCTAAATTATAGTTATTTATTTTTTCTCTTACTAAATATTTATAAATAGTAGGCGGTGCACAAAAAGATGTGATTTTCTGCTCATCTAAAATCTGCAAAATTTCATTTGCATAAAACTGTTCATAATCATAGACCATAACACCGCATCCGCAAAACCACTGACCGTACAATTTTCCCCATGCAGTCTTTGCCCAGCCTGAATCGGCAACTGTAAGATGAAGTCCGTTATCTATTACGCCATGCCAATACTTTGCGGTCATTATATGTGCAATCGGATATGAATAATCATGTATAACTGCTTTCGGCTCGCCTGATGTTCCTGATGTAAAATAATAAAGCATATTATCGTGTACCGAAGTTTCTACTCTATCAAACTGCTCCGATGCATCTTCCATTAATTCACTTATATATGTATATCCGCTGCGCTTCTCACCGACAATGTATTTATCTATATTTACACTAACCTTATTTTCTGCCTGCTCAATGCATTTACAGACTTCATTACTACCAACACAAATTATGGCTTTAATATCTGCTTTCGCAATTCTCACTGCAATGTCATCTCCTGAAACCATATGGGACGTCGGTATTGCCACTGCTCCAAGTTTGTGCAGAGCCATCATTGCAATCCAAAACTCATATCTTCTCTTCATAATGAGCATTACTGAACTTCCACGTCCTATCCCCGTGCTTTTAAGCACATTCGCCATTTTATTACTCAAAACACTTAACTGTTTAAATGTAAACTCTGTAACCTCTCCTGAAACACTCTTGTATACAAGAGCTCTTTTATCAGGAGTTTCTTTCGCTATAACATCAACCACATCATAAGCAAAATTAAAATTTTCATCAAAACAGACATCTACTGCTTTTAATTTTTGATTTTCATCAAATGTTTCTTTTAAAAATTTTCTATATAATTGCGACATATTTTTCCAAGCCTTTCTGCTTATAAATATTAGGGCGTCAAAAGCCCACGATTCTAAACTTTTTATATCTTTCTTCCAAAAGTTTGTCTGTAGATTTTGCCATAAGATTTTCAAGTTCTTTCTTAATAGCATTGCCTAAATTCTTCATATAGTCTTTTCTATTATCGTCTGATATTTCATCACATATTTTATCTATCAGATTCAGTTTTTTAAGTTCCTCAGCTGTAAGTTTTAATGCCTCAGCCGCTTCAGATGCTTTTTCTGTAGTTTTCCATAAAATATTTGCACAGTTTTCCGGAGATACGACACTAAAATAAGAACCGTTAATCATCCATATTTTGTCACCGTGACTTAACGCCAAAGCACCGCCGCTTCCTCCTTCACCTATTACGATTGACAAAACCGGTGTTTTTAACGTTGACATTTCATAAAGATTCTCAGCAATTGCAAGCCCTTGTCCGCGCTCTTCCGCATCCACTCCGCAAAATGCTCCTGCGGTATCTACAAAACACACTACCGGTCTGTGAAACTTTTCAGCCTGTTTCATCATTCGCAAAGCTTTTCTGTAGCCTTCAGGATGTGCACTCCCAAAATTGTGCCATATTCTTTCCTTAGTAGTTCTGCCTTTTTCTATTCCTATAACAGTAACCGGCATATCGTCTATTCTTCCAATGCCGCCTATTACTGCTGCATCATCACCAAATCTTCTGTCTCCATGAAACTCTAGAAAATCACTTACTATTCCTTTAATATATTGACTGGCACATAATCTGCTGTTACTTCTTGCCGCCAACACAATATCATATTCGCTCATTAGCATCCTCCCTGATGAATACGCAAAATCTTTGTTATATAATCCTTTTGCTTGTCTCTCGGGACAATTTCATCTATAAATCCGCATTTCAAAACCTGCTCCGACAACTGAAATCCTTCAGGCAGTTTTTGCTTCAACGTCTTTTCGATTACTCTCGGACCTGCAAATCCTATTCTCGCTCCCGGCTCCGCCAAGATAATATCTCCCTGCATTGCAAAGCTGGCATTTACGCCGCCCGTCGTAGGATTTGTAAGAAGTGCTATGTAAAGATTTCCGCTGTCGCTGTGTCTTTTTACAGCCGCAGACACTTTGGACATCTGCATAAGGGAAATCATTCCTTCCTGCATTCTGGCGCCACCCGACACGGTAACTCCCAATACCGGAAGATTATTTTCTGCAGCATACTCAAACAATCTTGCTATTTTTTCTCCGGTTATTGCACCCATTGAGCCCATCATAAACTTTGCTTCCATAGAAAAAAGACAGCACTCTATTCCGCCAATTTTTCCTACTCCGCATATTACAGCTTCTTTTTCTCGACTTCTTTCTTCTGCCTTTTTAAGTTTTTCTTCATAGCCCGGAAAACCAAGAATATTTTCTGACTTCATATCCCTGTCAAGTTCTATAAAGCTTCTTCTGTCCGTAAACATAAGGATTCTTCGCCTTGCTCTTACCGAAAAATAATGACCACATTTAGGACAAATAAAATTGTTCTTTCTTATCTTTGAAACACTGACTTCTCCGCCACATTTGCCACATGTAATAACTCTGCTTTTACTTGACTTTTCACTGCCTTCTAACTGATTATTTGCTTTTAAAAATAGTCCTTTTAACTTCATTTTCACCTCATACTAAGCTTTTATTTAAGCCTTTCTTTTTTGTAATGAATCACAAAAACCTGTTGTGTAAGTTCCTTTTTCAAATTCTTTATCTTCCATTATATTCATATGAAAATCTCTATTATTATCAACTCCGTAAAGTACAAACTCTGACAGAGAACTTTTCATCTTTCTTATTGCTTCTTCTCTCGTTGCAGAGCATACAATTAACTTGCCAAGCATTGAATCATAAAACGGACTCACATCATAATCCTGATAAACCGCCGAATCAAATCTTACATTCGGTCCGCCCGGAACATGAAGAAACTGAATTTTCCCACATGCCGGTTTGAAGTCCTTTGGATTTTCAGCGCAGATTCTGCATTCTATAGCATGATTGTCATTTCTTATATCGCTCTGATTGAAAGGTATTGAAAAACCGTTAGCAGTTCTAATCTGCCACTTAACAATATCGATTCCACACACCATTTCCGTAACTGAATGTTCCACCTGAAGTCTTGTATTCATCTCCATAAAATAAAACTCTTCATCAGAAGTTACCAAAAATTCTATTGTTCCTACCGTATTATAATGAGTTTCTTTTACAAGTCTCACTGCTGCTTCGTATATTTGCTCCCTTGCTGTATCTGAAATATTTGGTGCAGGACATTCTTCTACTAATTTTTGGTTTTTGCGCTGAATAGAACAGTCTCTATCTCCAAGCACTACTACATTACCTGCATTATCAGCCAGTATCTGTACTTCTATGTGCTTTACATTTTCAAGATATTTTTCGAGATACATTGCTCCGTCACCGAAAGAAACTTTAGCTTCCTCACACACGCTTAAAAATGCATGCTCTATTTCTTCTTTGTTTCTGACAATTCGGATTCCTTTTCCACCGCCGCCTGAGCGTGCTTTTAAAATAACCGGATAACCACACTTGTCTGCTTCGTTTACTGCATCGTCTACATCTACAAGTATTTTGCTTCCCTTTGTAATAGGAACTTCTGCCTTTTCTGCTATCTCTCTTGCGGCATCTTTATGTCCCATTTTTCTCATTATTTCAGAATCCGGCCCTATAAATGCAATTCCGTTTTCTCTACACATTTTTGCAAAATCAGGATTTTCGGAAAGCATTCCGTACCCGGGATGTATTGCCTCTGCGTGAGTTTCTTTTGCTATTGTAATAATTGAGGCAATATTTAAATAACTATCCTTTACATAAGGACCTCCAATGCAATAGCTTTCATCTGCCATATTAGTGTGCAGTGCTTCTTCATCTGCGTTTGAATAAACTGCCACTGTCTTTATGCCCATTTCCCTGCATGCACGTATTACTCTGACAGCTACTTCTCCTCTGTTGGCAATTAAAATTTTAGAATACACTAATTATCACTCCTTGTCTGATTCACTGACTATGGCAAATGAAAAATCTCCATTCATACATACCCTGCCATCTACACTTAATTCTCCGTGTAAAAAATATAGCGGATGTCTTTCTTTAACAAGCTTCGTGTCTATTTTTATTCTGTCACCCGGTTTTATCTGATTCCTGAATTTTATTTTATTAAGTCCTGTATATACGGGAAGCATCCGCTCCTCTTTCATTTGTTTTTCAAACATAATGCATGAAGCCTGCGCCATCATTTCACACTGAATAACTCCCGGCACAATAGGATTTCCCGGAAAATGTCCCTGAAGAAAGTATTCATCACCTCTTACATTGTAATAACCTGTCGCCGTTCCGTCTTCATTAAGATATGCTTCATCTACCAAGAGCATCGGCTCTCTGTGAGGCAGGATAGTTTTAATCTCTTCTCTGTTCATTTATTTATCCCTTCTAAATATCTCAATTTAATTCTTCAAGTTTAAACAATGTCTGTCCAAACTCTACAAGCTGACCGTTTTTCACACATATTTCTTTTACAATTCCATCTTTGTCAGCTACAACATCATTAAACATTTTCATTGCCTCTATTGTGCAGACAATATCACCTTTTCTTACCGTATCTCCCACTTTGACATAAGGCTCTGAATCCGTTCCTTCTCCAATGCAGAATACTCCAACTAAAGGCGCGCTTATTTCCAAATCGACATTTTTATTAATGTCATTTTTCACAGTTTCAGCATTATCGTTTTTTTCTTCACTCACATTTATGTTTTTAACGATAGCTGTCGGCTGCACTAAATCACATTCTTTTTTAAGAGTAAGCTGAAAATCTCCATCTTTTACGGACATTTCCGTAAGACCTAATTTTAAAAAAAGATTTCCGTATTCTTCCAAAGTGTTGTTCATAAATTAGTCCTCCTGAACTTTCTTTAAAGCTACGCAGGCATTGTGTCCGCCAAACCCTAAAGATGTGCTTAATGCATATGTAACTTCTACATTAACTGCATTGTTTGGTGTGTAGTTTAAGTCACACTCCTCATCCTTTTCTTTATAATTAATTGTCGGAGGTATAATTCCGTCTTTAAGTGCAAGAGCTGAAGCTATAAGTTCTACTGCACCTGTCGCACCAAGCATATGACCAGTCATTGACTTTGTTGAACTGATATGTAAATCATATGCTTTTTTACCAAATACCGCTTTTAATGCCTTTGTTTCCATTGCATCATTCAAATGAGTACTTGTTCCGTGAGCATTTACATATATTTCTTCATCTCCGGTTATTCCTGCTTCATTTACTGCATTTTTAATTGCATTTATAGCTCCTGCTGCTTCCGGATCAGGCGCTGTTATATGATAAGCGTCTGCTGTATTTCCATATCCTGTAACTTCTGCAAAAATAGGTGCATGTCTCTTTACAGCATGCTCATATTCTTCTAAAACAAGTATTCCGGCACCCTCTCCCATAACGAATCCGCCTCTTCTCGCATCAAATGGGATACTTCCTTCATTCGGATTTTCGCTTAAACATAATGCCTGACAGTTTACAAAACCTGCCATTGCAAGTTCATTTATTGCCGCCTCGCTTCCGCCTGCAATAATCGCGTCTGCATATCCATGCTTAATTGCTCTGTAAGCTTCACCCACTGCATGCGTAGATGTTGCACAAGCTGTAACTATCGGAAGGGTAGGGCCTTTTGCACCATAACGGATTGACACCGAACCTGATGCCATATTAGCAATCATCATCGGAACAAAAAATGCTGAAACACGTTCCGGTCCTTTTGTCTCATTCTTTTTAACTTCATTGATAGTCGTGTTAATTCCACCGATTCCGGTGCCGATATACACGCCAAGTCTTTCTTTATCAATATCAGAATCAAGAATACCGCTCATCTTTACAGCTTCATCTGATGCTGCAACTGCATACTGCATATATAAATCTGATTTTCTTATTTCCTGCATTGTATCGTAATAATCTTTTGGGTTAAAATCTTTTACTTCGGCATCCAGATTAACTTTAAGTCTTGATGCATCAAAGCGGCTTATTTTGTCTATTCCGCATACTCCGTTTTTTAAACTATTCCAAAATATTTCTATGTCTTTTCCAACAGGTGTAATTGCCCCCATTCCTGTTATTACTACTCGCTTCATTTCTACCTCCAAAATTAAATATACATTCCGCCGTCTACTTTAATAACTTCTCCTGTTATATATGAAGAATTGTCACTTGCAAGAAAAGCCGCAAGGAAAGCCACATCCTCAGGATTTCCGAATCTTCCTGACGGAATCATTTTCTTTATCTTTTCGCTCTCTGCTTCAGGCAAACTGCCGGTCATATCTGTACATATATAGCCGGGAGCGATAGCATTACATCTGATTCCCCTTGCCGCATACTCTTTTGCAACAGTTTTTGTAACTCCTATAACTCCTGCTTTTGAAGCGGCATAATTAGCCTGACCTGCGTTGCCCATAAGTCCTACAACTGAACTGATGTTAATAATGCTGCCCTTTCGCTGTTTCATAAAAGGTCTGATACATGCCTTTGTCATATACAACGTCCCTTTTAAATTAACATCAATTACGCTGTCTATATCATCTTCAGTCATTGCCATCAAAAGTTTGTCTCTTGTGATTCCTGCATTATTTACTAATACATCTATCTGTCCATAATCTTTTAAAACACTATCTACTGTGTCTTTCACCTGTTTTTCATCACTGATGTCGCATACATATAAGCCTGCCTTGCAGCCCGAAGCTTTAAGTTCTTTAAGTGTATTCTGTGCGGCTTCTCCATCAGAAGTTGCAATAATTGCCACATTCGCTCCAAGCTCCGCCATTTTTAAAGCAACAGCTTTTCCGATTCCTCTTGAACCGCCTGTTACCAAAACTGTTTTTTCTTTTAACATACAGTCTCCTTTCTGTACGCATTTACCTTTTCAATTGTATCTTTTAAAGATTCCATGTCGCTTACATTACAGATAAGCACATCTTTTAAAGTCTTTTTCACTAATGACGAAAGCACTTTGCCCGGACCGCATTCTATAAAAATATCCACACCGTCTGCATGCATATTTTTAATTGTCTCTTCCCACTTAACGCTATTGGAAACCTGACTGCTAATGCTTTCTATGATTTCTTCTGCTTTATCGGAATATGGTTTTGCACTCATATTTCCATACAATGGAATGCAAGGTTTATTTACATTCATAGATGCTAATTCTTCTTTAAGTCCATTCGCCGCCTCCTCCATATACGGCGTATGAAATGGCCCGCTTACTGCAATCGGAACAAATCTCACATTCTTCTCACTCAATGCAGTTTTGAATTTTTCCATCAACGCTTCTTCTCCTGAAACAGCTATCTGTCCCGGGCAGTTGAAATTAACAGGATACACTCCGTATTCATTGCACATCTTAATTAATTCTTCTTTATCCATTCGAAGTACGGCAACCATACTTCCTTTATGTTTTGTTGCCGCTATACTCATAAGATTTCCTCTTTTGCACACCAGCTCAAATGCCTGATTCATACTTAAAATCTTTGTGAAAGCAAGTCCTGCGATTTCTCCCAAAGAAAATCCCGCCGCCATATCAGCCTCTATTCCTTTTTCTTTAAGTGCTATCGCACACGCTATATCTGTAAGAAACAGACAAGGCTGTGTATTACTTGTTATTTTTAATTCTTCAGGCTCTGACAAAAAACACTGTCGCAGTGTGTCAGACCTGTATTCTTCTGCCTTATCATATAAATTCTTCACTTCTTCTATACAGTCATAAAAGCCTTTACCCATTCCCGGATACTGGCTTCCCTGACCTGCAAATAAAAATGCTATTTTACCCATTTGACTGCTCCATTCATTATTTCATCTGCCTGACTGCACACTGAAACTACTATGTCTTCGCAACTTACTTCATCTTTTATAAGTCCTGCAATCTGACCGCACATACATGAACCATTCTTTACGTCACCGTCAATTGCCGCACGTCTCAATGCTCCGGCTCCCATTGCCTCTAATTCAGCAGCAGTTGTATTTCCGTCAGTTTCTTTTTTTGCAAATTCTCTTGCCATATTATTTTTAATAGAACGCACCGGATGACCTAGAGTTTTTCCGGTTACAATAGTGTCTCTGTCTTTTGCTTTTATTACTTTTTCTTTATAATTTTCATGTACATCACACTCAAATGCCGTAAGGAATCTTGTTCCCATCTGAACACCTACAGCACCAAGCATAAATGCGGCCGCCATGCCTCTTCCGTCTGCTATTCCTCCTGCGGCAATAACAGGAATATTAACTGCGTCTGCTACCTGCGGTACTAAAGCCATCGTTGTAGTCTCTCCTACGTGTCCGCCTGACTCGCAGCCTTCTGCTACAATGCCTGCGGCACCTGCTCTCTCCATCATTTTTGCTAATGCAACACTTGCAACTACCGGAAATACTTTTACTCCTGCATTCAGAAGTTTTTCCATATACTTAGACGGATTTCCTGCACCTGTAGTTACAACAGCTACTTTTTCTTCGCAAACCACTTCTATAGCTTCTTCTATGTAAGGACTCATAAGCATCAGATTTACTCCGAAAGGCTTATCAGTCATTTTTTTCGCTTTTATAATCTGTTCTCTTAACTGCTCACCATTGGAATTCATGGCTGCAATAATTCCAAGTCCTCCTGCATTAGATACTGCAGATGCCAGTTTGGCATCCGCAATCCATGCCATTCCACCCTGAAATACAGGATATTCTATATTTAATAATTTACACAGCGGGCTAACCGGCATCTTTGTATCCTCCTAAAACTATTTACTTTCTTCGATGTATGCACAAAGTTTTTCAATTGTATTGAGTTCCTGTGATAACTCAATCTTGCAATCCAATTCTTCTTCAATCTGCATAACAAGTTCCATAATATCAAGTGAATCTAATCCGATTTCTCCGAATGTGTCTGTAACTGAAATCTCTGCTTCATCCTTGTCTAAATATTCTGCAATAATTCTTACGATTGTTTCTTTCATTTTAATTCTCCTTTTCAAAATAAATACTACATTTTTTGGTTAAACATTGCTATAATAGTGCTGGGGGTTACCCCCAAGTCAACCATTTTTTTATTTTAAAGGAGTTCGCCAAATGAGCAGCAAAGAAAAAAGTACATCAGAATATAACTTGAGAGTCGGTCAATTTGCAAAACTGTGCAATACAACCCGTGACACCTTAAGGCACTACTATGAAATTGGTATTCTGATTCCGAGAATTGATGAAAATAACGGATACCACTACTATTCTTCAGCGCAGATAAGTTCGTTTTATTTTATCAACGCCTTTCGTATGGCCGGATGCTCTTTAAAAGAAATCAGCATACTTCTGCACGATTCCACAAAAGAAAAAATCAGAGATACTGCTGACAAAAAAATTACTGAAATGCATAATGAAGTTGAAAGACTTACCAAACAAATTAACACCATAAACATGAGTCTGTCTATTTTGGAAAATTACGAGAAAAACAAAAAAACTCCTATGCATTTAGAGATTATTGACAAGCTCTGTGTATTCAAAACACCTATTAAACATAAAGACACTGCTTTGCATACCAGCGACATAGCATCCGATATCAATCACCATCTTGAAAGAAGCCACAGTATTCCAAACATTAACTCTTTTCCTGTTGGCACAACCATAAGCAAAGATGACCTGATGTCAGGAAAATATGTTTATAACAATATAATAAGTATTGCTCACAATTCTCCAGACAACATTAACACTTTTGCTCTGCCTTCAAATCGTATAATCTGTTGTTATCACCATAATCAAAAGGATGATATATCCGAAACTTATCAGCAGATTCTTGATTTTGCAGCACAAAAAAAACTGACAATATGCTCTGATCTGCATATTATCAGCCTTATAAATCTTTATGATACTGACGAAAAACATACTTATTTTAAATATCTGTTTATATGTGTGGAATAGTTTTTTATAAACTACTTCCACTATACCGCTGCATTTTTTGAAAGCAGGTACAAACAATACTGATTCATACTTATGCCTTCTCTTTTAGATTGCTCAGACAATTGTTTGTGAAGGCTTTTGGGAATCCTAAGCTTAAATTGTCCTGAATAGTCTTCTAACCTGCTAGGTTCTTGTATATCAATTCCCTGTTCTATTGCTGCTGAAAACCATTCTGATTTTGCATCTTTTGCATTTTCTATTGCCTTTTCAATAGTATTGCCACATGTAATGCACCCAGGCAATTCCGGGAATGACACAACAAAGCCGCCCTCTTCTTTATCTTCTACAATTTCCATTCTGTACGGCATTTCCATAAAATCACTTAATTTCTTCATTCTTATACTCACTTTCTACAATTTTTTTAACCATTTCTACATATACTTTTTTAATAGGCTCATGCTTTGGTATAGTTATAGGTACACACCCTGACTTTCTAAAAGTATAATGGCTGCTTCCACTTCCGGGAGCATTCATTTTGTATCCATAACTCTCTAAAACTTTTTTTAATTCTTCGAATCTTACTTCTTTTGATAATTTTATTATCTTTAATAATAGTTTATCCCATTTTGACATTATCTTTCCTCCTTAATTATACATGGTGTTATATATGGTGTCAATATTTGTTTCATTCTTTTTCCTATTGTCAACACGTGAAAAATTTACAACCACACGGTATAGTAAATTTATTCTATACTTTTTTCAATCACCATACTTTCCCCTTCGGATTTAATTGTAATCCCTCCTGATTTATCTGTTCTTAGTACACTACTTCCGCTTTTTTCAAGTCTTTTAAGCAGTTCCTTATGTGGATGCCCGTACAGATTGTTTTCGCCTACTGAAATCACGCTGTAATCAGGATTTATCCACGATAAAAACTTCTCAGTGGTAGAATATTTTGAGCCATGATGCGCCACTTTTAATATTGTGTAATGACTTTCAACTTTATCTTTAATTTTATTTTCTACTTTCTCTGAAATATCTCCTGTAAGCAGCATTGAAAACTTATTGTATTTAACGCTCAAAACTGTCGAATAGTCGTTTCTGTCTTCTGCGCTGTCTGTAATATTCGGATATATACACTTAAATTTTACATCTCCAAATTGCAATACTTTTCCACTCATAATATATAAAACTTTAATATTGTTTCTTAACGCAGTTTCTATTAAACTTTGATAATTTTCATCTTTAAGTCTTATATCCGGCAGTATCAGATTTTTTATTTTTATTCCATTAACATTTGAATTTTTCAGCATTTCTACAATGCCGCTTATGTGGTCATAATCTGCGTGCGTTACAAATACATAGTCAATTCTGCTTATTCCTTTATACTTTAAAAACGGTACGATGCGATATTTTGCCGCGTCATCTACGCTTAAACTGCCACCGTCAATCATTATATTTATGCCGTTATACGTTTTTAAAAATATCCCGTCACCCTGTCCCACGTCTAAAAAAGTCACTTCCAAAATTCTATCTGTATTCAACCCACTCTCTTCTACAGATAATGCTGACTCCATGAAGTTAATAATTTCATTTGACAGCTTAGGCACATATATCCACAAATTCAAAAAAGTTAATGCACAAAATACTCTAACTGTGATTTTTCTGTTTGCTTTTTGTATTCTTTTTAATTTATCTCTTTTACTTTCAATCACTTTTCCGTTTTTAGAAATAACATTTTCACTTTTTTTATTTTCTTTCTCGATTTTATTTCTAACTCTCCACAGTATCCACAATACACATATAAAAAATATATAATCTGTCTCTTATACACATCTGACGCTGCCGACGATAAGGCTC
>ENA-OZAJ01000984-OZAJ01000984.1-human-gut-metagenome-genome-assembly--contig:-NODE-984-length-11946-cov-5.287612_pt1 | contig 11946 bp, 9 predicted proteins | sample MGYA00243301_ERZ653499 | MGnify/ENA primary metagenome ERZ653499 (study PRJEB26926, sample SAMN06165039) | human gut metagenome | biome: ENVO:00009003; feature: ENVO:2100002; material: ENVO:00002003... | reverse complement strand
TAGGAATTGTGGGAGTGCAAAGCACGTAACAATTCCGTTAATCCTAAGTAGTGGGTTTTTGACACCCTAATCTATATAATAAAACGTTCTGCTGCGGATGCGCAGTCTGCGCATCCGTTCTTGTGGAGTGTCACGAATGACACTTTGTAAGAATAATTTTGAAATTATAATTTTTTAGAAAAATCGTCCGTACACAGTTGTTCAATTGTAACATTAAATATATTGCAGAATGCCATAAGCTCAAAGTCATTTACATATCTTTGGCCGGACTCTATTCTCTGAATAGCATTTTTGTCAATATCCACTCCGTGTATCTGCATTTTGTCTGCAAGTTTTTTCTGAGAAAAATCATGTCCGAATTTTAGTCTGTAAGCTTTTATTCGTTCGCCGCATAAATTATTTTTCCCGTTAGTGCTTTTTGTTTTGTACATAATAACCGTAGGCCTCCCGTTTAAAGTATGCAATAAATTTTGCAAGTACATGACATTCAATAAATGTCAGTTATATATATTTGTTACTATAATGCTAAAGCTAATATAATCCTTTATTTTTTAGATGAGATATGATATTCTATTCCTAGGTTTAAACAAAAGGAAGAGGGGCTGTAAATGAATAGAGTTTTACTTAAATTGAGCGGGGAAGCGCTTGCTGGTGATAAGAAGACAGGTTTTGATGAAGCAACATGTATTTCTGTTGCAAAGCAGGTTAAGAAGATAGTTGACAAAGGTGTACAGGTTGCAATTGTTATTGGAGGAGGAAATTTCTGGAGGGGGCGTACAAGCAACAAGATTGACAGACCAAAAGCTGACGGAATCGGAATGCTTGCAACTATTATGAATTGCATGTATGTTTCGGAAATTTTTAGAACAGAGGGAATGGATACAAATGTTTATACTCCATTTTCATGTGGAACATGGACAAAGTTATTTTCCAAAGATGAGGCAGTAAGTGATTTAAATGCGGGAAGAGTGGTATTTTTCGCCGGTGGTACAGGCCATCCGTATTTTTCTACAGATATGACGATGGTTTTACGGGCTATTGAAATAGAAGCAGATTGTATTTTGGGAGCGAAGGCGATTGACGGTGTTTATGATAGTGACCCGGCAGTTAATCCTGTAGCCAAGAAATATGATGAGCTTCCAATCAGCAAGATTGTTGATGACAGACTTGGAGTGATTGACTTGGCAGCCAGTGTTTTGGCAATGGAAAATAAAATGCCGATGCTGCTGTTTGGATTGAACGAGGAAGACAGTATTAACAGAGCCGTATCAGGAGAAAAAATCGGAACAAAAATCATAGTATAATTTTGAAAAAAGATTAAGATATAGCTTACTGTTCAAATATAAAATTATAAAAGCAAGAAATTAAGGAGAATTAAAATGGAAGAATTATTGATGACATATGAAGGAAAAATGGACAAAAGTTTTGATAATCTGAAAGAGGAATTTTCAACAATCAGAGCCGGACGCGCAAATCCGCATATATTAGACAAAATAAAGGTGGATTATTATGGAACTCCTACACCGATTCAGCAGGTAGGAAATGTTTCAGTTCCTGAAGCAAGAATGATATGTATTCAGCCATGGGACGCATCACTTTTGAAAGAAATTGAGCACGCAATCAACACAGCTGACATAGGAATAAATCCTACTAATGACGGAAAAGTTATCCGCCTTGTATTTCCGGAACTGACAGAGGAAAGAAGAAAAGACTTAGTTAAAGATGTAAAGAAGAAGGGTGAAAACGCAAAAGTAGCTATTCGAAATATTAGAAGAGACGCTATGGATGCCATAAAGAAAAAAGGCAAAGATGATGGCATTTCAGAAGATGAAATCAAAGAATATCAGGATGATGTTCAGAAGTCTACGGACGCATATGTTAAGAAAATTGATGCTGAAGTAGAAGATAAATCAAAGGAAATAATGACAGTTTAGAAACTATAGTGCATAAAAGAAAAAGAGGAAACTTACGGTTTCCTCTGTTTTCGATTATTGATAAACATTAAAATGAAAGGCTGGTATAATTAATGGCAGCAAAGATTGATTTGGCGGGAATGAAAATTCCGGAACATGTTGCAATTATTTTGGACGGTAACGGAAGATGGGCAAAGAAGAGATTTCTTCCGAGAAATGCAGGACATGCGGCAGGGGCAAAAAACGTTGAAAAAATAATAGAAGACGCCCATGATATTGGGATAAAATATTTGACGATGTATGCATTTTCAACAGAGAACTGGAACAGACCGGAAGATGAAGTCAAGGCTTTGATGAAACTTTTGAGAAATTATTTGGAAGATTGTATTGAGAGAGCTGATAAAAATAATATGAAGGTCAGAGTTATCGGAGAACGCTCAAGACTTGACAAAGATATTGTTGACAGAATTAATGAATTGGAGGAATGCTCCAAAACAAACACAGGAATTAATTTTGTTATTGCTTTAAATTATGGAAGCCGGGATGAAATTACGAGAGCAGTAAGAAAGATTGCAGATGACTGTACTGCCGGAAAAATAAATCCGGAAGATATAAGTGAAGAGATTATCAGCGAAAGTCTTGACACAGCGAAAATTCCTGATCCTGATTTGCTTATACGTACAAGCGGAGAGATAAGATTATCCAACTATCTTTTATGGCAGCTGGCATATACGGAATTTTATTTCACGGATGTGCTGTGGCCGGATTTTGACAAAGAAGAGCTGAAAAAAGCGATTGTTAAATATAATCAGAGAGACAGAAGGTACGGAGGCGTAAAAGCTTAGATAAAATATTAAAGAGTGAGGATAAAATAATGATTTTAAATAAGTTTGCAAATAAATCTTTTGTGACTAGAACATTGAGTGGAATTGTGCTTGTGGCTGTTATGCTTGGGACAATTATACCGGGAGGAAATATATTATTTGTGGCCAATATGTTGATTTCACTTGTTGGAGTTTATGAGTTATATAAGGTTTTGGGCATTGAAAAAAATATTTTAGGGATTACAGGATATATTGCATTAATATCATATTATGTATTATTGTATATGGGAAAAACTCACAGTATGATGATACTTATGGTCGTATTTTTGATGGCTCTTTTAGCAGAGTATGTATTGGCATTTCCAAAATATAAGACAGAGCAGATATCAAATGCAGTTATGTGTATGCTGTATGCCGGAGTGATGCTTTCATATCTTTACAGTGTGAGAGATGGCAGTAACGGAGCTTATACTGTATGGTTAATATTCCTTTGTTCATGGGGAAGCGATACATGTGCATATCTGGTGGGAGTTGCTTTCGGAAAGCACAAGATGGCACCGGTACTCAGTCCTAAGAAATCTATTGAGGGAGCAGTCGGCGGCGTTTTGGGAGCGGCAGCGCTGGGAGCGATTTATGCAACAGTATTTAGAGATAAAATTGAGATGAGTGTTTCTCCGGTTATTGCATTTGCAGTTATCTGTGCGGTAGGAGCATTGATATCTATGGTTGGAGATTTAGCCGCATCAGCAATAAAAAGAAACCACGACATTAAAGATTATGGAAAAATTATTCCGGGGCATGGAGGCATAATGGACAGGTTTGACAGTGTTATATATGTTGCTCCTGTGATTTGGATTCTTTTACAAATTTTTTAGAAAACATACAAAAAGGTATTTTATATTAAGAGAATGTGTATATTGAATATGACGAGGAGATTAGAATGAAAAATATTTCTATACTTGGTTCAACCGGATCAATAGGAACGCAGACGCTTGATATTGTTCGCGCAAACAATGATTTAAATATTGTTGCAATCGCGGCGAACTCGAATATAAGCAGATTAGAAGAGCAGATTAGAGAATTTCATCCGGAGCTGGTGTGTGTATTCAAAGAAGATGCGGCAGCAAAGCTTAAAATATCTGTTGCAGATATGAATGTTAAGATTGTTACCGGAATAGACGGACTTATAGAAGCGGCAGTATATCCTAAAGCAGAGGTTGTAGTTACAGCTTTTGTGGGAATGATAGGAATAAGGCCTACATTGGAGGCGATTAAAGCAGGAAAAGATATTGCTCTTGCAAACAAGGAAACTCTTGTGACGGCGGGACATCTTGTGATGAAAGCCGCAAAGGATTATGGTGTGAAGATTCTTCCTGTGGATAGCGAGCACAGCGCAATTTTTCAGGCGCTTAACGGTGAAAATAAAAAAGAAACAGATAAAATTCTTCTTACTGCCTCAGGAGGACCTTTCAGGGGAATGACAAGAGAGCAGATGAAAGATGTCAGAGTGGAAGATGCATTAAAACATCCAAACTGGTCTATGGGACAAAAAATAACCATAGACTCTGCTACAATGGTAAATAAAGGATTAGAAGTTATTGAAGCCAAATGGCTGTTTGGAGTCGAATTAAGTGATGTGCAGGTTGTCGTTCAGCCACAGAGCCTCATACATTCAATGGTTCAGTTTAAAGACGGAGCAATTATTGCACAGCTTGGCACACCTGATATGAAGCTGCCGATACAGTATGCACTTTATTATCCTGAAAGAAGATTTTTGGCAGGTGAAAGAGTGGACTTTGGAAAAATAGCACAGATTACTTTTGAAAATCCAGATATAAAGAATTTCAGAGGATTAGCACTGGCATATGATGCGGCTGAGGCAGGCGGTTCTATGCCTACAGTATTTAATGCTGCTAATGAAAAAGCCGTTGCAAAATTTCTCAATAGAAAAATAAGCTTTTTGGAAATCACGGATATAATAGAGCATTGTATGGAACAACACAAAGTTGTTGAGAGTCCGACAGTAGAGCAGATTCTCGACATAGAGCAGTCAGTTTACGAGCAGATTGACAGTAAGTGGTAATTGAAAATAGAAGTTTGAAAGACTGTTCATATGCGGTACAATACTGCATAAACAAGACATGATAGGAGGCATAATGCAGACATTTATAAGTATAGTAATAGCATTAATTATATTTGGGCTATTGGTTTTAATACATGAATTTGGACATTTTATAGCAGCAAAGAAAAACGGAGTAGTAGTAAACGAGTTTTCAATCGGAATGGGTCCGAGAATATTCAGCCATGTGGCAGAAAGCGGCACAAGATATTCATTAAAGATTCTGCCACTTGGAGGCTCATGTGCAATGCTTGGAGAGGATGAGGACAATGACGAAGAAGGTTCTTTCAATTCAAAACCGCTTTGGGCGAGAATGATGATTGTATTTGCAGGACCTTTTTTCAATTTTATATTGGCATTTGTTCTCGCTTTGATCGTTATTGGAGCAAAAGGTGTGGACTTGTCTTATGTCAGACTTGTAGATGAAAAATCACCGGCTTACAGTGCGGGACTTAGGGAAGGTGACAGAATTGTAAAATATAACGGAGCCAATGTAAGTTTCGGAAGAGAAATATACTTGGATCAGTATGTAAATCCGCTTGATGGCAGTGATATTACTTTAACATATCTCAGAGATGGTGAGAAACATACTATTAAGTATACTCCGGACAGCAGAGAAAAATATCTTGTAGGAATGAATTATGCAGCCGGCAGCCGTCCGGCTGAAGTCAGCGTTGTAAACAAAGGTTCTGCAATGGAGAAAGCAGGAGTTATAGTCGGTGATACTATTGTGGAAATAGATGGAAATAAAATATCTACCGGTGCTGAGCTGAGTGAGTATTTTGAAAATAATCCGCTTACAGGTAGAGAAGTGGCTATAACCATTTCCAGAAATGGCAGAGAAAAAGAAGTTAAACTGATTCCGGAAATGACAAAAGTTTACGGGACAGGTTTTACTTATAATATGGCAAGAGAAAAGCAGTCGTTTGTAAATGTGATTAAATATAGTTTTGTAGAGATGAAATATGAAATTAATATGGTATTAAAGAGTTTAAAAATGCTTGTTACCGGAAAAGTGTCTGCAAACGAGATTTCAGGTCCGGTAGGAATTGTGGATTTGATAGGAGACACCTACAAAGAAACGAAGACGTCGGGAGCATCAACAACAATATTGTCATTAATTAATCTGGCAATTATGTTAAGTGCGAACTTAGGAGTAATGAACTTACTGCCAATACCGGCTTTGGATGGCGGAAGATTGTTTTTATATCTGATAGAACTTGTCACAAGGAAACCTATACCAAAAGATAAAGAAGGTATGATACATTTTATTGGATTTGTTATTTTAATGGCGTTGATGGTATTTTTGATTTTTAATGACATAAGAAAGTTAATTTAACTTAGAGTCTTAATTTTACGGAATTAAAAGAGGTTGTTATAAGAAAACAGGTGAAATGTTATGTATAGAGATAATACAAAAGTAATAAAAATCGGGAACAAAGTAATAGGTGGCGGAAATCCTATTCTGATACAGTCAATGACTAACACAAAAACTGAAAATGTTGAAGATACAGTGAAGCAGATTAAGGAGTTGGAACAGGCAGGCTGCGATATTATAAGATGTGCAGTTCCTACAATGGAGGCCGCATATGCATTAAAGGAAGTCAAAAAACAGATTAATATTCCGCTTGTTGCAGATATACATTTTGATTATCGCTTGGCAATCGCCGCAATGGAAAACGGAGCGGACAAAATCAGAATTAATCCGGGCAATATTGGTTCTGCCGAGAGAGTCAAGGCAGTAGTAGATGTGGCAAAAGAGAGAAATATACCAATCAGGGTTGGCGTAAACAGTGGTTCTCTTGAAAAACATATTCTTGAAAAATATGGAAAGGTCACCGCCGAGGGGCTTGTAGAAAGTGCTCTTGATAAAGTGAGAACAATTGAGGAATTGGGATATGACAATCTTGTTATAAGCATTAAATCTTCAGATGTTATGATGTGTGTAGAAGCGCATCAGCTGATTGCAGAAAGGACAAATTATCCTTTACATGTGGGTATTACAGAATCGGGAACAATTACTTCAGGAAATATTAAGTCAGCAATCGGACTCGGATTGATTTTGAATCAGGGAATTGGAGATACTATAAGGGTATCTCTTACAGGAGAGCCGGTTGAGGAAATCAAAAGCGCAAAGCTTATTTTGAAGACGCTTGGGCTGAGACAGGGAGGAATATCGGTTGTATCCTGCCCTACATGTGGAAGAACGCAGATAGATTTAATTGGCTTAGCTGGCAGAGTCGAAAACATGGTGACAAAATATGATTTAAATATTAAGGTTGCCGTGATGGGATGTGTTGTAAACGGACCGGGGGAGGCAAGAGAAGCTGACATAGGAATCGCGGGCGGAAAAGGTGAAGGACTTTTAATTAAAAAAGGCGAAGTGATAAAGAAGGTGCCGGAAGATCAGCTTCTTTACGTACTGGAAGAAGAATTAAGAAATTGGAGTGAATAATTTTGGAAAGAAAACTATTTTTTGAGGTTTTCCCAACACTTAGATTAAATGACGATTTGACAGCGATGTTTGAGCAGGTTGAAGTGACAAGAGTTGCTTCTAATATTTCTCATGACAAAATAAGAATTTATATAGAAAGCAGCAGACTTATTGATAGGTCTGCTATTTTCACCGTAAGAGAAGAAATTGCCAAAAATTTAAGAGCGGGGAAGAAAATATCTATAGAGATTATGGAAAAATATCATTTGTCAAAACAGTATACGCCGGAGAATCTTTTAGAACTGTATAAGGACAGTATTGTTTTAGAGCTGAACGAAAAAAGTCCGATTGTATCGACAATGTTTAAGAAAGCTCCATCTCATTTTGATGAAGAGGGAAAGTTAATTATAGACTTGGAAGCAAATATAATTTCAGAGTCAAGAATGAAAATTTTAAAAAGCACTGTTGAAAATATATTCAGAGATAGGTTTGATATGCCGCTTGAAGTAAGTATTGCAAAGAAAAGAGTGGTCGCAAACAGATTTGCAAAACAGAATGCGCGAAGACTGCAAAATGAGGTTGACGTTCTTTTGAATCGTGAGTATTCCGGTACTAAAAAGGAAGAAAAAATTGAACAAAAACCAAAGCCTGCTGTTATCAGAAAAGCCAGCCGTTCGGACAATCCTGAGGTGGTATACGGAAGAGATTTCAAATTTGAATCAGATACTAATTTAAGTGATGTTTTTGAGGGGACGGGCGAAACTGTAGTTAAAGGTCAGATAATGGCGATGGACGAGGTGAAAACTAAAACCGGAAAGTACATTATGAAAGTGGAAATTACAGATTTTACAGACAGTATTGTAGTGAAAGTTTTTCTGGCAGATGACAATGTATTAGAAGATTTTAAGAAAAAAGTCAAAAAAGGTTCATTTATAAGAATAAAAGGTGTGGCACTTTACGATACGTTTGATAAACAGGTTGAAATCAGCAGAGTTGACGGCATAAAGATGATTGCTGCGTTTGCAACAGAGAAGAGACAGGATACTGCGGTAGACAAGAGAATAGAGCTTCACTGCCATACAAAAATGAGCGATATGGACGGTGTCAGCGAATGCAGAAAAATTGTGCGTCGTGCTTATGAATGGGGACATAAGGCAATTGCTATAACAGATCATGGTGTAGTTCAGGCATTTCCTGACGCATGGCATGAATATTGTGATATTCAAAACGAATGCGATAAGGCGGGAAAAGAGTGTGATTTTAAAGTGATTTACGGAGTGGAAGCATATCTTGTAGATGATTTAAAAGATATGATTGTAAATCCAAGGGGACAGAGCTTAAATGATACATATGTAGTGTTTGACCTTGAGACGACAGGGTTCAGTGCGAAAAGCGACCGGATTATCGAAATAGGTGCAGTTAAAGTACAAGATGGGAAGATTATTGATAGATTCAGTACTTTTGTCAATCCCGAGATACCAATTCCTTTTAGAATAGAAAAACTGACAAGTATTAATGACGGAATGGTAATTAATGCACCAAAGATAGAAGAAGTACTGCCAAAGTTCATGGAGTTTTGCAAGGATGCGGTTATGGTTGCGCATAATGCAGATTTTGATATGAGTTTTATCTCGGCAAACTGTGAGAGACAGGGACTTCCGTGTGATTTTACAATTGTAGATACTGTGGCAATGTCAAGGTATCTGATTATAGGTCTTGGAAGGTATAAGCTTGATAATGTGGCAAAGGCGCTGGGGATTGTTCTTGATCACCATCACAGGGCAGTGGATGATGCGGAATGTACTGCGCTTATATTTCTTAAGTTATGCAAAATGCTTGAGAATAAAGGAATCGACAATTTGGATCTGCTTAATCAAGAAGGAAAACAGTCCTCGAACCTTATAGCAAAGCTTCCGGCACATCATGCAATTATTTTGGTTAAAAACCTTATAGGAAGAGTTAATTTATATAAACTTATTTCTATTTCCCATATTGATACTTTTGCTAATAAGAGACCTCGTATATTGAAGAGTGATTATTTGAAATACGGCGAGGGGCTTATGATAGGAAGTGCCTGCGAGGCGGGGGAATTGTATCAGGCGATACTTCATGGAAGACCCCAGCAGGAGATAGCAAGACTTGCAGAGTTTTATGATTATTTTGAAGTGCAGCCTTTGGGCAATAATCAGTTTATGTTAAAGACCGGAGACCCGGAGAAAGATGAACATAAAAAGTTTATGGTAGATTCCATAGAGGAGCTTCAGAATGTAAATAAAAAAATAATAGAACTGGGTAAGAAATTTAACAAGATGACCGTAGCAACATGCGACGTGCATTTTCTCGACCCGGAGGATGAAATTTATAGAAGAATTATCCAGTATGGAAACGGATTTAAGGATGCGGATGAACAAGCTCCGCTTTATCTTAGAACTACGGATGAAATGCTTAAAGAATTTGATTATTTAGATAGTGACTTGGCGGAGGAAATTGTTATTACAAATCCGGCAAAAATAAATGATATGATAGAAAACATTTCGCCGATTCACCCTGATAAATGTCCGCCGGTACTTGATAATTCAGAAGAAGATTTAAGAAATATCTGTTTTGAAAAAGCACACGAGATTTACGGTGAAAAACTTCCTAAGATTGTTGAGGACAGACTAGAGGTAGAACTTAATTCAATTATAGGAAACGGTTATGCGGTTATGTACATTATGGCGCAGCGTCTCGTTTGGAAATCAAACGAGGACGGATATCTTGTAGGTTCACGTGGTTCGGTAGGTTCTTCTTTTGCTGCGACTATGTCAGGTATTACGGAAGTAAACCCGCTTGCACCGCATTATTATTGTTTGAATTGTCAGAGTTCCTTCTTTGAAGGAGAGGCGACAACGCCTGAGGGAACAGCCCCTGAAAAGGTTAAAGAAATTCAGGATATTATTAAACAGACAAAAGAAGACGGAGGCGTCGGTTTTGACCTTCCTGATATGGTCTGCCCTCATTGCGGAGAGAAAATGTTTAAGGACGGATTTGAGATTCCTTTTGAGACTTTCCTTGGATTTGGAGGAACAAAAGAGCCGGATATTGATTTGAACTTTTCAGGTGAGTATCAGGCAAATGCCCATGCTTATACAGAGGTAATGTTTGGAAAAGGACATACATTCAGGGCGGGAACTATTGCAGGTCTTGCAGAAAAGACAGCATACGGTTATGTTAAGAATTATTATGAAGACCACGGAGTAGTCAAGAGAACTGCGGAAATTGACAGAATTTCAAGAGGATGTCAGGGAATACGCCGAAGCACAGGACAGCATCCGGGTGGTATCGTAATTGTTCCGAGAGATAAAGAAATATACGAATTTACGCCAATACAGAAACCGGCAAATGATATGTCTACGGATATTATAACTACACATTTTGAGTATCATGCTATTGACGCCAATTTATTAAAACTTGATATATTGGGACACGATGATCCGACGATGATTCGCCGCCTTGAGAACCTGACGGGAACTAATGTAAAAGACGATGTTCCGCTTGATGACCCAAAAGTTATGTCGTTGTTTTTAAGTCCTGAAGCTTTAGGAATCACATCAGATGATATCGACGGATGTCCGACAGGTTCACTCGGTCTTCCTGAACTCGGAACTGATTTTGTTATACAGATGTTAGTAGATACAAAGCCTACAAAAATATCCGACCTCGTACATATATCGGGACTTTCTCATGGAACAGACGTGTGGCTTGGAAATGCGCAGACATTAATTGAAGAAGGAAAATGTACGATTTCTTCAGCAATATGTACGCGTGATGATATTATGGTTTATCTTATGGACAAAGGGATTGAACCGCAGGTCAGCTTCCAGACAATGGAGCATGTTCGTAAGGGTAAAGGACTTCTGACTTACAAAGACAAAAAATCAGGAAATGAAATTAATGAGGAAGAAGTAATGCGTGAGCACAATGTTCCGGAATGGTATATCGATTCCTGTAAGAAGATTAAATATATGTTTCCTAAGGCACATGCGGCAGCATACATTATGATGGCGCTCCGTGTGGCATGGTATAAGGTTTATATGCCACTTGCGTATTATGCGGCATATTTTGCAATAAGAGCAAAAGCCTTTAATTATGAAACTATGTGCCGCGGACGTGAAAAACTGGAATATTATATGGCGGATTTGAAACGTAAAAAGGCAAATCATGAGATTACAAAAAAGGATGAAGATGCGTTGGGTGATATGAAGGTTGTACAGGAAATGTATGCACGTGGATTTGAGTTTATGCCGATAGATATTTATCGTGCAAAGGCACATGAATTTCAGATTATTGATGACAAACTTATGCCATCTCTTGATACGATAGAAGGCTTGGGAGAGAAAGCTGCTGATGGATTAGTAGAGGCAGTGGCGGCACAGAATGGATTGTTTGTATCAAAAAATGAACTTCGTGAAAAGAGTAAGCTGAGCAAAACTGTCATTGAGACAATGTCGGATTTGGGACTGCTTAACGGAATGCCGGAGGACAGCCAGCTGTCAATATTTGATTTTTAATCCCTCTGAAAAAGACAAAAAATCAAAAAAGCGGTAGAAAATCAAAAAGGCATTTCAGCAAAATTGCTGAAATGCCTTTAAATAAAGGAACCTGTCTCTTATACAC
>ENA-OZAJ01000981-OZAJ01000981.1-human-gut-metagenome-genome-assembly--contig:-NODE-981-length-11955-cov-4.908908_pt1 | contig 11955 bp, 7 predicted proteins | sample MGYA00243301_ERZ653499 | MGnify/ENA primary metagenome ERZ653499 (study PRJEB26926, sample SAMN06165039) | human gut metagenome | biome: ENVO:00009003; feature: ENVO:2100002; material: ENVO:00002003... | reverse complement strand
CGTCAGATGTGTATAAGAGACAGTTCATAATCATCGGTATTGGTTACGATCAACGGTGTGGTCACATCGTAGCCGGCTGCCCTGATGGCATCCATATCAAAGGTGATCAGTGTCTGGCCTTTTTTGACCACGTCGCCGTCCTTTACATGAGCGGTGTAGAATTTACCGCCAAGCTCAACGGTGTCAACTCCGATATGGATCAGCAGCTCCAGACCACTTTCTGTTGCAAGCCCGATGGCATGCTTTGTGTCAAAAATTGTAGAAACTGTTGCGTCGCAAGGTGCTTTTACCTCACCTTTGGACGGAATCACTGCCATGCCCTTTCCAAGGACTTCTGATGCAAAGGTCGCATCTTTTACTTCTGAAAGCGGGATTGCAGTTCCCTCAAGCGGGCTGTAGAGGGTCTGTGCACCTGTCTCTGAAGTTTTCTCCCGGGCAATTTCTGCCGGAGCATCTGATTTTTTCTCTGCTTCAATATTTTTTTCAGCTGTTTCCTGTACCTCATCCTTATATCCGAACATCCATGTAAGCACAAAAGCCACACCGAATGCGATGGCAAACATCAGGATATAACCAACCGGGTTATTCAAACACAGCAGGATTCCGAAGATACCGGTAACGCCTGTTCCTGTGGCACCAAGACTGGTGATGGAGGCAAAAAGCGCTCCGCATGCACCACCCAGGCAGCCCATGATAAACGGCTTTCCGAAGCGGAGGTTTACACCGAAGATTGCCGGCTCTGTGATTCCCATGCATGCGCTTAAGGCAGAAGGAACAGCCATGGATTTGATCTTCTGATTTCTGGATTTCAGGCCTACAGCAAGAGCTGCACCACCCTGTGCAACGTTGGCTGCAGATGCAAGTGGCAGCCAGTAGGTAACGCCGAATTTGGCCAGCTGTCCAAGGTCAATGATAGTGTACATGTGATGAACACCGGCAACAACAGTCGGTGCATAAAAGGCACCCATGATAAAGCTTCCGATTCCAAATGGCAGTGCGATCAGCCACTGGATCCCATCCAGAAGTCCGTTCTCAACAGCTACGAAGATCGGTCCGATAATGGAAAGTGTAAGATAACCGGTTACAAAAACACTGACAAGTGGTGTTACAAAAAGATCGAACATTGCAGGTACGATCTTATGAAGTCTTTTCTCGATCTGTGCCAGTACCCATACTGCAATGATAACCGGGATCACATGTCCCTGATATCCCACCATGTCAATGGAGTAAAGTCCAAACCATACCTTCTGCGTTGCCTGCACACCCTCTGTTGCAACAGTCCAGGCATTCTGCAGATTTGGATGGATCATGATCATACCGATAACCGCACCCAGATAAGGGTTGGCACCGAATACCTTCGCACCACTGTAAGCGATAAGGATCGGCAGGAATGTATACGCTGTGTTGCTGAAAAGCTGTGCAAATACATAAATGGAACCATTGGTGTTAATATTCAGGAAGCCGTTGTTTACCATAAAGTTCAGGGCTTCCATGATTCCCATCAAAAATCCGCTTGCTACGATAGCTGGGATGATCGGGACAAAAATATCTCCCAGTGTCTTGATCAGTCTCTGTATCGGATTAGCCTTGGATGCTGCCACCTTCTTAAGCTCATCCTTACTACTCTCTGATATTCCGGCGATCTGGATAAATTCATCATAAACTTTGTTTACAACTCCTGTTCCCAGGATGATCTGCATCTGTCCCTGTGCGAAAAACACGCCCTTCACACCGTCGATGTTCTCTATATATTCCTTATCCGCCTTGTCATTATCCGCAATGACCAGACGAAGCCTTGTTGCACAGTGCGCCGCGGAAATGATGTTTTCTTTCTTTCCTACATGATCATAGATTTCCTGTGCTGTCTTTCTGTAATCCATGTCCTTCCTCCTTTTCTGCTACTGTTCCCGGACAGTCATCTCTTTCTTCTTTCCCTTTCTTCGGATCAGATCTGTCTGTTCTTTCTTCAGCTTCCCGGGATTTATTATCTCTGATCCATTGTTTTTCATTTATTTATGAGATTGATTTCATATATCTATTCATACAAGGAACGGTAATCTTTCCATTTTTTTAAGTTTTTTGATGATTTTAGCACTTTTCAATGGTTTGTTTTATGTTGTTGCTTGTGCTCTTATGTGGAATCGTTCTCATATCTTACTTGTATTATAACTACTGCATTATTATTTGTAAATCCGCAACATCGCACAAATTTCTTCAGTCAAAATTGTACATATTCCATAAGAACAGATGCAAAACAGACAAACCAGTCAGGACATCGCAGAAAAAATCTGGCATTTTTCTGTGTTTGCTCAGCCATAACACAGCACCACGCAAAAAAGAAGCAGGTCTTTTTCTCCCAAAAGATCTGCTCCTGTTCCACAATAACTTATAATTTCTTCCTCTGTCTGCGAGGATATTCTCTGTTACCTGTGAGATTCCCGTTCCACAAGCTCACATCCCATTTTTATTTCCTTGCTGATCACGGTATCGTTCTCAATAAGATCAGCCAGCATGGCTGCTGCCTCCATTCCGCTGGTCTTATAATAAAAATGTACCGTTGTCAGCTTCGGTTCCACGATCTTACCCGGAACTCCATCCCCAATCCCTGCGATCTGAACATCCTCGGGAATGCGAAGCCCGATCTCCTTCAAATAAGTCATGGCTCCCACCGCCATAGTATCCGTAGCACACACAAGAGAATCTATGGAAGGCTCCTCCTCAAAAAGCTCCTTCGCCATCTCATACCCGGAATCCATGGTAAAGCTTCCGATCTTCATCCTCTCCGGCACGACCTCCAGCTTAGCTTTATGGATAGCATCCATAAAACCCTTTTTCCTGCAGGCACCAACTGCCTCGTCCTTATCTGTAACGCCGATATAGGCAAACTTTTTCCCCTTCTCCGTCAGCTTCTCCGTGACCTGAAAAGCTGCTTTATGATCATCCTGATAAATACATGGATATCCGTCCAGATGCTGTCCCAGGATCACGATCGGTACCTTATAATCCTTCAGCATCTGTTTATGCTTTCTGGTAAACATGGTAGCAATAAAAACCACTCCGTCCACCTGACGTTCTTTAAACAGAGAAAGGTATTTCAGCTCTTCTTCCACATCATTATTGGTATTGGCCAGAATAAGCTGATATCCTCTCCGTGTAAGAATATCACTGATCCCTGTCACCTCACGGCTTATGGTATCTGAATTGATCTTTGGAAGGATGACACCGATGAGACTGGTTTTTTTGGTCCGCAGTGTCTGTGCCTGGGAGGATGGCTGATATCCTGTCTCCTGGATCACCCTGCGGATGACTTCCTTTTTTTCACTGCTGACATATCCATTATTCAGATATCTGGATACCGTAGCTCTGGAAACTCCGGCAAGCCTGGCTATTTCATTAATGTTCATAACTTATGTACCTCTTCTTTTGTCCTGTTATATCTGTCCTTGTATGCATATTTATAATATAGATTATACACGGTTTCTTTCCGGTAAAAAAGCTTCTTTTCCTATATAAATGGAAATTTTGGGTTAATGTTCACTCCGTTCTCAGTAGCATGCTTCACAAGGCAGAGGATACGGGATGCATATACCTCCCATCCCGTATCCTCCATACTCTGTTTCCAAAAATTTCCCCGGCATATCTGTTTTTCGGTTTTCCCTGTCATTCCAGATATTCAAACGGATCTACCGGCACGCCATCCTTTTTCATTGCAAAATAAAGATTCGGACCTTCTACAGAATAATATTTGGTAGGTGCGCTGATATTTCCGATCACTTCGCCCTCCTTTACTGTGTCACCTTCTGCCACAGTAAGGTCCTTCAGCTGCCCATATACTGCCTGATAACCATTTCCCAGCTCCATAGTGACAGTCGTTCCCGTGCAGGCATCCTGTACAACAGAAAGCACCTGACCATCTGCCGCCGCATACACCGGCGCATCCTCCACTGCCTGCAAAGCAATGGCAGAGCTTACACGATACTGATCCAAAGTCGGATAATATACGGTTTCATCCATATTGTAATCCACAAGAACCGTTCCTCTGACCGGCCATTCCATAATGGAATCCTCCGTAAAATCCAAAGCCTGTGCCGCAATTCCGACAGCTGAGGTCTCTGCGGTATCTGTGGAAGCTCCAGCTCCGTTATTCACCGCTCCCTCTGCCGATGTATTTCCGGCATTATCTGCTGTATTTCCAGTGCCATCTGTGCGGCTTCTGTCTGCACCTGCCGCCGCAGACACGCTCCTATCATCCGTACCACTTCCATTATCTGCATCTGCCGCTGCATTTTCGGCTGTACCACTTCCTGCAGTCTCACGGATGCTTCCTGTCACTCCATCTGCTCCGGCTTCTGAAGCTCCTGACAGACCTGCTTCATCTCCGGTTTCTCCATCAGAGATCTCATCCTGTGCTACATCCTGCCAGCCATCTCCGGCAGCTGCCGCATCCTCTGCGTTTTCCCCGTCCGAAAGCTCTTCTTCCAGCCCGGTCTCTTCTACCTGTACAGAATTTTTCTCCTGGGGATTTTCTGCGATGGGCTTTGTTCCAAGCTGATAAACAGTAATCCCAAGTGCCGCCACTGCTGCCAGAACACCTCCGTTGATAATACCTCTCACAATTTTACTTTTCATATTCTTTCCACCTCTGTCTGATATGTTCATTTTCAGTAACAGAAAAAACAGTAAAGCTGCCGTTTCGGTCACCATTTCTATATCTATAGAGTGTCCAGAATATGGCTGTCTATTCATTTTTTGAATATTTTTTTATCAGACGTTGCTTCGGATGCCTGACTTTCTTTAATCCTCAGCTTTCAGCTCCATCTCCGGAAAATATTTTTCCAGGATTTCCTCCGCACTGCTTCCGTTTTTTGCCATCTCATTTCCACCAAACTGGGAAAATCCCACACCATGACCGCTGCCACGCACTCGCAGATAATAAATATCATCCTTTTTCTTCAAACTGAAATTCGCGGATTCCAGTCCCATTCCCGCTGCAAAGCTTTCTCCCTCCAGGAGTGTTTCCCCAATCGTAAGCTCTGTCACATAACCGGCACTGTCCCGTTTTTTGATCTTCAGCTCCCCGGAAAGCTGCCCCGCAGGAATTTCCACGATTTTTATATGATCCGGAGATTTTTTATCCTCACTGCTATCTGCCGATTTCATATATGTATACGCCTCATCATGAAAAGCTTCTTCCCCGCTGCGGGTTTTCCCTGCGCTTCTCTTATGCCAGGGAGTCAGCCTCACTTTTCCTTCATATGTAAGTACCTGTCCATCCGTCTCTTTTGCTGCCTGCTCATAGATCTGCCTTTTTTCTGCAAAAAAATATCTCCAGACTTCCTCTGTACTTCCGTTTTCCCTCAGGATCTCTGCCAGATTTTTCCCCTCGCCCAGCCACCTTTGAATATTCGACCGTGCGATCACAGTCTGCGCTTTTATGGTTTCTTTTTTCATATCCGGGGAAATCTGCGAAAAAACAATGACCGGGAGATATTCTTCCATATCCGGCACCCTCTCTGCCAGGACCCTCTCCGGTCCATTAATGGTTGCCGCCGAAAAATAAGGAAGAACAATTGCTAAAAACACCAGACAATATCGAAGAAGCGCATATTTTTTCATAAAAAGCACCATAAGCGTTCTTTTTCCTAATATATGTTCTTTTGCCAAAAATTATTATTTGCTGTATACTATAGCAGTTCTATGAATCAATGCATCAAAAAAAGTTATTCCGAACATGCTGCAGTAATTTATGGAAATGCTATGTATCAATCCAAAAAGTATCTGCAACGATCAGTCCTGCTCACCGCTTATTGCTTGCCACGAATGGAGGTATCACACACCATGCTTGCCATCTTTCTCGCACCATTATATATTCTCATTAATATTTATATCGTCCGCTGGATGATTTTGTGGATGGGTGCCTGCACTCATTTTTTTCAGACCTTTGCGTTCCGGGCATGCTTTGCAGGTGTTTATATTTTTCTGTCCACTTCTCTTCTGACCTGTTTTCTCATCCGGAAGCCCCCTGCGCTCCATCGCTTCCTGAAAAATACGGCAAATTATTTTCAGGGAACATTTCTTTACATCCTGATCGTAATCGTAACTACAGATCTCTGCAGACTGATCCTAAAGCATACGCTTCATCCGGCCTGGATGTATTCCCGGAAAGCCTTCGTAGTCACAGGCGCTGTCTGCACCCTTCTGATCATTGGTGTCAGTCTCTATGGGATTTTTAATCAGTGGAATATTAAGACAAAAACTTATGATGTGAAAATAGACAAGCAGGTGAAGGGAATGGACTCCCTGAAGATTGTCCTGCTCGCAGACATTCATTTCGGTTACAGTATCGGAGAAAAACATGCCGGGCTTCTTGTAAAAAAGATCAACGCCGAAGATCCGGATCTGATCTGTATTGCCGGCGATATTTTTGATAACGAATATGAAGGGATCAAAAACCCGAAAAAAACAGCGGCCATTCTCCGTTCGCTGAAATCCAGATACGGCGTTTATGCCTGTTGGGGCAACCATGATCTCAGCGAACCGATTCTGGCCGGTTTTACCTTCCGCAATGCAAAAAAAGATTATGATGATCCCAGAATGCGGAATTTTCTGGAATCTGCCAACATCCGGCTTCTCGATGACGAAACCGACCTCATAGATAAACGATTTTATCTGACAGGCCGTAAGGATCCTTCACGTTGCCGAAAAATGTCCGACACCCGTAAGAATCCTGACCAGCTTACAGCCTACCTTGACAAAACACTCCCGATTATTTTTATGGATCATCAGCCCGGTCAGCTGGATGAAGTGGCAGCCGCAGGCGCAGACCTTGATCTCTGCGGCCATACTCATGACGGCCAGCTGTTCCCTCTGAACATCATCACCGGCCTGATCTGGGAAAATTCCTGCGGCTACCTGAAAAAGGGGACTATGCACAACATCGTTACCTCCGGTGCCGGCATATGGGGCCCGAATATGCGTACTGCCACAAACAGCGAGATCTGTTCGATCACAGTACATTTTTATCCTGCCAGACCTAACTCCTCTGATTCCTCATAAATATCTTCCACCGGCAGCTCCTCCGCACGCTCACTATCCTCTTCTGTTATTTCTGTTCCGTCATTTTCTTCTTCCGTTTCAGAGTCCTTCGGAAACTCAATTACTTCAGCCGTATCACCACTTTCTGATATCTCCGGCTCTTCACTGGAATCATCAAATATCTCTTCCTCAGTATTATCGTCCGTCTTTCCTTCTTCAGAACTCATCTTGAGTTCCTCGCTGCTCTCTTCTTCAGCTTTCTTTTCACTGTTTCGGATGATCTCAAGGGCTTCTGTTTCTGAAATAATGCCTGAATTATCTTCCATTGCATTTGCTTCCGGCACTTCATAATCATATACAAAGGTATTGACTGGCATAAGCTTGTTTGACTGCACATCATAGTCAAATACATGCCACAGGTATCCTTCCCTGTTAACCGGTACATTTGCCTGGTAGATCTGTTTTCCACCCCGGTAAACGGTTACTTTGGCTGACGAAGCAGATAATTCTGTACTCGCATCATCTTCACCATTTGTATAATCGTATACATAAAAGCTATATTTTCTTCCGGTGAAGCCTTTGTATATGGTTGTTGTTTCCGGTCCATAGCTGCTTGTATCATCCAAATCCAGATTTGCTATTACATCTCCATCCTCTGAATATTCATTTTTATCCCTGTAGTATACATGGAAGTAGTCATCTCCGTTTTCATCAGCAGGTCCCAGCAGATGAGAATCCAGGTCTCGCGGAGTTTCTCCCCATGTAAGCACGATCTGAAGAAGACCTTCATCTCCTGCACTGATATTGGTCGGTGACATTGTTACATCACGTTCACTGCATGCATTTGCCTGAACTACAACATTGATATGAGCAGAAACAAAATCTTCATTGCTTGCATTCAGCGTATAATTTCCGGCTGGCACAGTCAACGTATAGGTTCCATCTGCTGATACGCCTTCTTTTACAGTCTCTCCGATCACATTATCCCAGCCCTTACGTAATTCATAAGTTACATTTTCTATATTTCCGCCGGTCATAGAATGAATAAATCTTCCACTCAGCTCACCATCTCCGGCTTCTGCTCTGGATACCATAAGGAAAGATTCTGCGTATGTGATCTGGTTCGCTGATACTTCCATGGAACTGCTCTCATATTTCTGGTAACCGGTTGCTGTGACAACAATTTTGTAGGTTCCTTCATCAAGATCATTAAATGAATAAGTTCCATCTTCTTTCGTGAAAGTTTTTTCAACCTTGACTGTTCCGGAATATGCTTCCACGCTGGCATTTTTTACAGGAGCTTTACTGTTTGAATCCAAAACGCTTCCCTCAATGCTTCCGGCTCCGACTGTACATTTATCTACCAGTGTTCCATTTTCAAAATGAACCTTCAATTTTAGTGGATTATCGTCATCATCAGACAGAAAATCAGTGGACAACGTATAATGCCATACCGTTTTCAAGAACTTTCCGACCACCGTATCCGGATTCAACTCACCCGCTGCGTAAATATAGGTTCTTACATCAGAACAAAGCACATTTCCGGCATCACGAACTGTATAGGATACGCTTGCCTTTGCCGCAGGTCCTACCTTAATATCAATTCCTGCCAGATCCCATGTCTCCAATGCAGTCAGATTTAATCCAAACTGAAGACCGCATTTCGCAGATCCTTCTATTGTGACCGGTGTCAAAGTCTGACTGAAATCATGGATAAATCTTCCATTTCCATCTTTGAATTCATATCCGCCAGTTGCTTCAACGGAATATTTCACAACAAACTGCCCGGACACATCATAAAACAGAGAAACCACCAGATCTGCAGAAAGACCAGTTGTACCAAGCTTTATAGGAACTCGTCCCAGTTCAAGTACATCGCTGACTGTTTCCATAGTTCCACTTGCATGTTTGATCTGCTGCTCTGAATTCACGCCACTTATATAAAGTCCGCCTTCGAAATCAGCTTTTCCTGTAACTGACGCAATAAAATGCCTTACCTCTATCTTTCCCCAGCTAAATCCGGCATCCAGCTTACAGCTTACATCCGGAATCGTAACAGCAACAGAACCGGATAGCTTCACCTTATCATTAAATTTATGATTAAGATCAAATTTCAATTTACCTGGAACCGGAATACTTCCGCCGAGAGTAAGTCCTCCTGCCGGCACCTCACTTGAATTTTCCGGAATATACTCATATTGAACGCCCTCTGCAGTTACCTGCATATTTTCCGGATCTGCAATTCCTGCACCTTCAAAATCAATTGATTTGTAAACCTCTGAAATATCATCCGGTTTGCCGGCCTTAATGATCAGACGGCCCAGTCCGTCCTTTGTGATATTCTGGACTTTTAATGCAATATCTGTATCTGTTCCCATTTCCTTTGCAGAAAACAGTACAACCTTTCCGGTTTCCAGATTTTTATAAGCATTTCCATCTTTTACTGTGATCGTATAAGTTCCGTCACTGTTCTGGACAACATTGTATATATTTTTGGAAGTATCTTTGACTTCAACTACATTTGTTGCATAGGTAACCTTGCTGTCATAATTCTCATCGATTACTGAGTCCTCAGTGATCTGGTCGATAGCTTTTAAGATCTGAGCTGCATCATTTCCGTTAATTGCCTTCTCCGGTTCAAAGGTATCTCCATTCAGAGACAGCATATTCTTTTTCAGTGCAATAGCTACAACATTTTTATACCTGATCTGAGCCGCATCTGTACATGTCGGTTCTTCATCCGTAGTTTCATATCCCATAAGCATTACTGCTGTATATGCGGCAAACTCTCTTGTTGCATATTCGTCAGGATAAAAATATGGAACATCCTGCTCATCGGTTTCATCGGGAATGATTCCCATAGTTTTTGCAATTTCTGCTGCGATTCCATTTTCATTTTCTCTGGTATCAGCATAATAATAATTTTTGCTGTCAAACTGCTCTTCATACTTACAGCCAACTTTATCCAGAAGAAGTTTTACCCATTCACCTCTGGTGTATTCATGTCCGGAATCCTGCACGTATTTTTTCGTAACAAAAATCCTTGCAAAGATTTTTATTCCTTTTACTTTGGCAACGATCGATGTATTTCCCTCTCCGACTGCCTGGACAACACCTGTTTTTGTTACTGTTGCAATTTTCTGATCAGCAGATGACCAGCTTACTTTAACACCTTTTTCCTTAAAACCAAGCTGAATACTTTCCCCTTCTTCCAGAGTAGCTTTTTGATTTTTCAGTGTTGGTTTCACAACTGTTATCTTACATCGATATGTTCTCTTCTTGGAATCTTTAAAGGTTACTGTACATGTTCCTGTTCCTGTTACAGAAACCGTACCATCTTTTTTTACCTTGGCAACCTTTGTATTTGAACTTGAGGCAGTTTTGATCACATCACCCTTTATCGAAAGCTTCCTGGACGTATTCGCTGTTCCCCATACAAATTTTAAGCTCTTTGCAGATAGATAAGGATTTTTTACCGTAACCTTACAGGTATATACTTTTTTTCCTATTTTAGCCTTAACCACAGTTGTTCCGGTTTTTACTGCTGTTATTTTTCCCTTAGAGCTGACTTTAACGATTTTTTTATTGGCAGAACTCCATACCGTCTTTCCCGAAACACCGTTTACTTTTAACTGCAGACTTTTTCCCTTTACATACAATACGGCTTTTTTCACTGACATTCCCGGGCTTTTTACTGTAACCTTACAGGTTAATGTCTTTTTGGCAATTCTGGCCTTTACTGTTGCGGTTCCGGTCTTCACAGCCGTTATCTTTCCCTTTGACGAAACCTTTACAACTTTATTATTGGAAGAAGACCATTTCACGGCTTTCTTCCAGTTTACAACCTTTAACTGTGATGTTTTTCCCACGTACAAAACCTTTTTTGTACTGTTCAGTCTGGGATTTGCAGCTGCATTTGCTGGCATGCTGATTCCTAAGATCAACATCAGGATCAGCATCAGCGGCAGCAATTTTTTTGATGCACTTTTTCTCTTCATAAGCACTTTTCCCTTCTGCTGTACTATGCTATAATGTTCACCAATTATAAATTTTCGAGATCATTCGAAATCATTTATAATTAATCCCCCGTAAATTATCAGACTATCAACCAAGAAAGGAGAAAAATCATGAGTGTCACCGTAAATCCAAAAGCCCGACAAATTTTACCAGTTATTCTGGGTTGCTGCGTAATCGGAACTGTTTTTTTTCTGGCAATAACTATCTGTTCCGCCATAAAATATCATGATTACGTACCTGTAGATGCTGTTATATCATCTGTCAGCCGCTCAAATAATCCTAACAAGCCTCATAGTTCCAATTATCATAACTATGTGAAGTACTCTTACACCTACAAGGAACAAAACTACACAGCTGACCGAATCGAGTTTTTACGTCTCGGCAAAGCCCCCGGAAAGCATGTTCAGATTAAATGTGATCCGCAGAATCCAAACCAGATCCAGAATATCTATTCTATGACCATCTGTATTGTCTTCCTGGTAATCCTGATCATAACAGATTTCCTGCTCATTCTTATGATAAAGTCTTAATACTGTACAGCTATGCTCTAATTATATAACATTTTTATCTCTTGAACTTTGTCAAATTTGTCGCAAAGTGAACATTCTTTGTCGAAAATGTCCATAATATTTTTTTATCGCATTGACATACTCCTACCATTGAAATCCTACTCGATGGCTCTGCTGATTCGTTCGTCAGTACGTAATTTTCTATGATATAAAAAAGACGGTTACGCTGAATCACAACGTAACCGTCTTCCTTTATACTATACTCGCACAGATATAAAACAAAATTCCCACCTACTGCCTTGAGCAATAAATGGGAATTTATCTGATCCATTTAAAAAGTGAGGCATCGGGGATTCGAACCCCGGACAACTTGATTAAAAGTCAAGTGCTCTAC
>ENA-OZAJ01000978-OZAJ01000978.1-human-gut-metagenome-genome-assembly--contig:-NODE-978-length-12022-cov-4.730342_pt1 | contig 12022 bp, 20 predicted proteins | sample MGYA00243301_ERZ653499 | MGnify/ENA primary metagenome ERZ653499 (study PRJEB26926, sample SAMN06165039) | human gut metagenome | biome: ENVO:00009003; feature: ENVO:2100002; material: ENVO:00002003... | reverse complement strand
CGGCAGCGTCAGATGTGTATAAGAGACAGCCCCACGTGGGGGCGAGGTACACGGGCGGCTCGGGCTACGAGAGAACGGCGGAGCGGTGCTGCATCTGCCATCGGCCCGCCACCAACTGCCACCACGTCGCGCCGAGGAGGCTCGGCGACCGCTTCGCGCTCGTGACCCCGGACAGGACGTGGCTCCTGCGCTCCCCGCTCTTCGCGCTGTGCGGCTCAGGCACTACGGGGTGCCACAACGGGTTCCACGGCGGCTCCGCGCTCACGGCCCGTTGGATGTGGGATGACCCGCAGTATGAGCGGTGGTGGTGGGACGGAATCCTCCTAGAGCAGTGGGGGCCTCACGCCGAGGAGCTTTACGGATTCGGCTTCTGGCGAATCGAAGACAGGAAACACGGTCGATTGATCGAGATCAGAGAAGGGAACTGAAATGGAATTCAACACCTGCGAGGAGTACGTGCTTGCCGAGCTTGAGGGCGCCCAGGAGGCGGTCCTGACGCTCAACGATGAGGTCGAGCGCCTTGAGGCCGAGAACCAGCTTCTCAGGGAGCGCCTTGAGGCGCAGCCCGACCCGGTGCGTCAGGTCATCTACAACGAGGGCCGAGTCCGACTTTTCAAGTCCTGCACGGGCCTTTTCCGGGATCTGAAGGACGGCGATGCCTTCGTGCCCTTCAAGGACTGGTGCTTGATGTGCCTGCTCGGTTACTCCCTGCCCAAGGGAATCTCCAAGACGCAGTTCGTGGAGGAGTTCGAACCGGAGTTCCTTGAGGCCTACAACGAGCGCCTAGCAGAGGAATCGGAGGATTAGCCATGGAGGGGCCTGAGATCATCGAGCGGTATCGAGCGGAAATCGACGAGCTCGAGGCGAACCGCGACTTCTCCGGCGCGAACCGCAAGCGCATAGAGCTGCACAAGGCCCTGCGAGCTGCGGGCGTATCCGGCGACATCGGGATGAGCAGATACCAGCGCGAGAAGCACGCGCAGCGCATGAAGCGCGCCGGTTGCAGCGTCGAGTATATCGCCAGGGCCATGGAGGTGAGCGTCCCCGAGGTGCGGTCGCTCATCAAGGGGGCGTCGCGGTGATCGGGGTCATCCCCGGGCAGATGGCGCTCGACCTGTTCCCGAGGGAGCGCAAGCCGAGCCCATTGGAGCGCTGCGTATCCCACCTGGTGTCGAAGGGATGCGACGAGGTTAGGGTGCGCCCGATGGTCGAGGAGCTGTACGGCAGGTTCGGCACCGCGGAGGCCTTCGACCGTGCGAAATGCCTTGAGTACTTCTACGGGGCGAGGCCGGTGCCGAGGCTCCAAGCCTGCCCTCCGATGATGGTCGGGCTTTTCGACCGCACGCTCGACTACCACGTCGTGTGGGATAGGTGCTGGGCGGCCCGCTGGGCGCCGCTCCAGGATGTGTTCGAGGTCCGGGAGTGGCGCTACAACTACCGGAGGCCCTACACCGGGGCGCCGGTGTTCATCTGGTACGTCGACAACAAGGGGCGCGAGGTAAAGCGCCCGTATGAGGAGGATGCATGCGAAGGATAGCGGTGGTCTTGGCCATAGCCGCCTCATTGACCGTCCCTGCGGCCATCGCCTGCAAGATTTACGAGCTCGTGAAGCTGCTGGCGGCTGGTTTGCTGCTGCTGGTGCTTATGAGCGGATTGGATTAGAGATGAAACGAAAGATTGTCGCCTGCGCGCTGGCGGTCGCCATGGCCGCGTCGACCATCGGCCTCACCGGATGCACGGAGAAGGACAAGGTCAGTTGGAACGTCTCCCAGGAGGCGGACAACTTCAACGCCGTGCGGCGGCTGACGGTGATCAACACGCTCTCCGACAAGGTTCTCCTGCAGATGACGGGGACGTTTGCTATCCAAACCGATCCGGACACGAACGAGCTGCAGATCATTTGCGAGCTTGAGAACGGCGAGTACCAAAAGCACTTCGTCTACCTCAACCAGTTCACGACCTACACGGTGGAGGACATCTCGGGCAGCGATGTGGACAAGTACAGCTACGAGCTGAACTTCATGCCGGAGTTCCTGCCTGGCGTGAAGATCACGGCTAAGGAGTAATCGCATGGAGCTCAAGGAGTGCCCCTTCTGCGGGAGCAAGGCGCACATGGCCGAGAGCGTGAGCGTATACGGGACCATGTTCGCCGCGTGCTGCGACGACGTGGAGGGATGCCCCGCCGGGACGCCCGGCAATTGGTGGAAGTCCGAAGACGAGGCGGCCGCCAAATGGAATACCCGATTCGCCAACGAAGGGGTGAATGAAGAATGACATGTCCATCCAGGCAAGAGCGCAGCGAGATAGCCGCTCGGCTCAGGAACAGGCGCAGGGAGATGGAGTCAGAGAAGCCTCCGGCAGACCCAATTTTTGCGGCATTCGTCTACCTGACGAACGTGATGGGTGCTGTTCGGGTCGGCGGGGGCGGGAATCTGTTCAACAGGCTCGCCGACCTGATCGAGCCGGAGGAGCGGACGTGCCGGATGATCGACAACGGCGTCGAGCTCTGCTGCTCGGAATGCGACGGCAGGCACTCATATGATGACGAGCCCGATTACTGCATGCGGTGCGGAGCGAAGGTGGTGTACGAATGACGAACCTCGAGCACTACTTCGGCACGCCCGAGGCGGCGTCGCGCATGGAGGTGCGCTTCAAATCCCACCCGATCCGCGTCAGCGTATGGGTCACGGAGCCGATGTCGAAGGCCACGACGAGCAGTCGGATCATCAGGGAATTCAACGGCGTTCCAGGCTATCTAGCATGGCTCGAATCGGAATACGACGATGGGACCATCGTCTTTGAGGAGGACGAATGACACCGAGTATCGAGGAGCGCAGGCGTGTTTCGGACAAGCTCGCCGAGCTCGTCACGTCAACCAATGTGAACTGGCTCAAGCTGTTCGACGCGCTGGGGACGCCTAGCCGGGATGTGACGGTGCTCTACCTTGCCGACCTCATCGACCCGTCCGCATGGAAGGTCACCGTCGCGGACAATGAGCGGCTTTTGGATAGATGCAGGGAGCTTGAGGCAGAGAACGCCCGTCTCAAGGTGGCTTTGGCAAAGGGGGTGAGCGATGAGAGTCCCGTTCTGGCTTCGACATCCGATCAGGTCCGTGAGGATGCGGCTCATTCCCTCCTGCACGGCTTGCGCCAATTCGCAATGCATCGCGACGTGCATTTGCTGCAAGTGCCCCGAGTACCGAGAGCATTTCGAGAGGGTCAACTGCTCGGTCCCCATCGCGGTCAACGCCAGGGCAGTTCGAGGGAGTCGGTACTGCCGCTTCACACCAAGGGAGGATAGATGAGCTTCGGATTGCGGGACGAGGACTGGGTCGAGCCAGATCCGGAACCGATCATCAAGTGCCGGGACTGCGAGTTCTGGGAGAGGTGCCCCTGCGGATGCGAGTGGGGCTGGTGCAGCGAGAGCAAGAACGATTTCACGAGAGAGGACGATGAGTGCTGATGAGAAAACATGACTGGAGCGCGATGAGGGGCGAGGTGACGGGCGCGTTCGGCTGTGTGACCGCAGCCCTGGTGTGCATTGCCATAGACGCGGGCCTTGTTGCCCTGATCGCATGGCTCGTCCGGACGATTGTGGGGTAGCAGATGAGAATCAGCGAGCTTGAGGTAGTGAGAATCCCAATAGGGGAGCTGAAGCCCTACGACAACAACGCGAAGCTCCACACTCGGGAGCAGATAGATGCGGTCGAGGCATCCATCAGGGAGTTCGGCTTCAGGAACCCCGTCATCGCCTGGCACAACGAGGACGGCATCGCCGAGATCGTGGCCGGGCATGCGAGGACCACGGCGGCAAGGAACCTGGGGATGGAGGATGTCCCGTGCATCTTCGTGGACGACCTCACCGACGCGCAGCGCCGCGCCCTGACCCTGGCGGACAACCAGACCACCATGATGACGGGCTTCGACGAGGACATGCTGGCATATGAGTTGGATGTCCTGGCGGACGAGTTCGACATGGCGGATTTCGGCTTCGCGGACTCCCTCGGAGATGCCATCGAGGACGTGGACGTGGAGGAGGACGAGGTCCCGGAGGTCGTCGAGTGCAGGGCCAAGAAGGGCGAGATCTGGCAGCTGGGCGCGCACCGGATCATGTGCGGCGACTCGACCTGCCGCGAGGACGTGGAGAAACTCGTGGGGGGGGGTTCTGCGACTTACTCCTGACAGACCCTCCCTATAACGTGGCCCTCGGGCAGCACATGCGGCCATCCGAGCTCAAGCAGCTCCACCGCAGGACGGACGGCCTCGTGATCGAGAACGACTCCTGGGATGACGACGACGCCTTCGTCGCGTTCCTCAAATCCGCCTTCGACAACGCCATGGAGGTTCTGAATCCTGGCGCCGCCTTCTACATCTGGCATGCCGACAGCCAGCGCATGAACTTCCTGAGGGCCTGCGAGCTTTCCGGCATGACCGTGAGGGAATGCCTCGTCTGGGCAAAGAACACCTTCGCCCTGGGAAGGCAGGACTATCAATGGCGTCACGAGCCGTGCCTGTACGGCTGGAAGGACGGGGCCGCGCACAGCTGGTACTCGGATCGCAAGCAGAGCACCGTCCTGGAGTTCGACAAGCCCTCCGTGAATGCGGAGCACCCCACCATGAAGCCCGTCGGCCTCATGGCCTACCTGATAAGGAACTCCACCAAGGAGGGCGACACCGTCCTCGATGTGTTCGGCGGCTCCGGCTCGACGCTCATGGCGTGCGAGGGCATGGGCCGTAAGTGCCTGTCCATGGAGCTAGACGCGCACTACTGCGACGTGATCATAACCCGCTGGGAGAACGCCACGGGAAAGACCGCGGTGAGGGTTGATTAAGACCTAGACCAGAGCGAACATGCGACGCACGGTCACGACGGGCGGCGGGGTTCCGTTACCAGCGCGGTGTAGGGTGCACCGATTGCCCGCCGTCCACCATGGCCGTGCGTCACCGGGGCCGTCCTTTCGGGCGGCCCTTTCTCATGTCGATGCGATTATGCGGGAATCAAAGCTGAATGGCGCGGATTATGCAGGCTGGTGCCCGCAGGGACGGGCCTGTAGCGCGATTCTATTCAAAAGGAGGCCTGGGATGGGGAAGGTGAACCCGCGCAACGCCAACGGCAACGCGAGGAGGAAGCTCAGGGCGAGGCTCAGGGCGGAGGGCAGGCCGTGCCACATCTGCGGCATGCCCATCGACTACGCCCTACCGGCGGGAGACCCGTGGAGCTTCGAGGTGGACGAGCTTATCCCGGTGAGCCGTGGGGGAGACCCGCTGGACTACTCCAACGTGGATGCGGCGCACCGCATCTGCAACCAGAGGCGCGGCAACAGGATGGACGGGGACGATGGCGCGAAAGGGCTTCCCATCGTGCGCTCTCGGCTGTTCTAAGGGGCGGATTCGGGGCGTTCCCGTCGTCTCGGCGGTGGTTGCCCGAGGCTGCGGCAAGCGGCCTTAAAACGGCATAGGGGGGCTTACCCCACCCCCTACCTCGAAGGCCCGCCCCGGGCGATATAGCCGATTTCCCCGCCGGGGTTTCCGGACAATAGGGGGGTATCTCACGCCGCATATACCATCGCTCCCAACGAAGGGAGGCGCTATGGCCAAGGGCGGACGGGGCGTTTCCATGCCGGATGACATCGCTCAAGACCCCGTGCAGAGCGCCATCTGGGAATCGCTGGCCCCGAGCGGAGACAACAACTTCACCAAACAGGACATCGAGCCGCTGCGCGAACTGTGCTTCTGGCACGCGGTCTTCCGCAGCGCCCAGAAAGCGATCTCCAAGGGCGACGGGCGGATCAGCATCTTCGACGCGGTGGGATACAAGCCGTTCAAGTCCCCGGACGGCAGGAGCCTTCCCATGATGCGCAAGAGCCCCGCGCTCGCGGTGCTCAAGGAGGCGAGCGCGGAGATTCGCGCCCTGTCCGACCAGCTCGGCCTGTCCCCTAAGAGCCGGGCGGAGGTCAGCGCGCCCCAGAGGCGAACGACCGAGAAGGCGCAGCTTCTGCAGCTCGCGACCTCGCGCCCCGCGCCCCGTAGGGCGGTGGGCGAGTGAGGCCTAGGCAGACACCGACGTTCGAGCTGAACGTGCCGGATGGCATCGAAGGCGCGGCGGACATCGCGACCGAGCTCGCATCGCAGTATTTCGGAGCCCCCATGCCGTGGCAACCCCACCTGCTCGATGTGATGCTCGCCACCGATGGGGACGGCATGTACGTCAACTCCGAGGTCGGCATCAGCGTCCCGCGTCAGAACGGCAAGAGCTGGGTCGTCCGCTCCCGATGCTTCGACGGCCTCATGCGCGGGGAGAAGATCCTGTACACCTGCCACCACGGCGACACCTCCGACGAGATGTTCCAGGAACTCAAGGCCCCGTTCGAGGACGATGAAGAGGAGGAGCTACGCGACCTGCTCAAATACGTCCGTAAGACCAATGGCAAGCAGGCCATCGTCCTGAACAACGGCGGGACCATCCGGTTCACCACCAGAACGGATAGCGGCGGTCGAGGCAAGAGCTTCGACGTGCTGATCATAGACGAGGCGCAGGAGCTGACCGACATGCAGCAGGCGGCGCTGCTGCCCGCCATCTCGGCTGGGAAGATGCACAACCCGCAGACCATCTACCTCGGAACCCCTCCCGGCCCCAAATGCCTGGGGACGGTCTTCGCGAACCTTCGGAAATCCATCCTCAAAGGCGATTCGCAGATGGCCTGGATGGAGTGGGGCGCCACCGAGATCGGAGACAAGAACGACCGCGCTCGCTGGTACGAGAGCAACCCCTCGCTCGGAATCGTTCTCGAGTTGAAGGCCGTCGAGAGCGAGTGCAACCAGATGGCGCCCGACACCTTCGCGCGCGAGCGCCTGGGGTGGTGGGCGGACGACGCCGAGGTGGCAAACCCCGCCCTGCCGCCTGGCCTATGGGCGAAGCGGAAAGTCAGGAAGGCGATGATGGACGGGAAGCTTGCCTTCGGCGTGAAGTTCTCCACCGACGGCAGGACTGCGGCCATCTCATGGGCTCGCGCGGTGAGGGGAGGCCCCTCCTACGTGGAGCTGTACGACGTGGCCTGCACCGATGGCGGCACGGCCGGAATCTCGGACATGCTCCTCCGGAACAAGGGCGAGATCGCGGCGGTGTGCATCGACGGGAAGTCCGGGGCGGACGCCCTTATCCAAAGGCTGGGTGACAACGCGTTCCCGAAGAAGGCGGTTATCACGGGAATCCCCGCGATCGTGCAGGCCGCTGCCTCGATGCTGCTCGACGAGCTGAAAGACGGCTCCCTCGGCCACATCGCATCGCCAGCTCTGGACGAGTCTGCCGCAAGGTCGGTCAAGCGCAACATCGGCTCCGCTGGCGGCTGGGGCTTCGGAGACGGCCCGAACTCCATGGCGGCGCCCATTGAATCGGCGTCGCTCGCCCTGTACGCGGCGCGCACTACGAAAAGAGACCCCTCTAGGAAGCAGGAGGCGAACTTCTAATGGGCATCAACAAGGAACTGTCCACGGACATTGCGAACGCCTACAACCTCGAACCGGAGGACAGGCGACTCGTCCTGGACCTCATAGAGACGTGGCGCAGGAAGCTGCCCGGAAACGCGAAGCGCGAGCGGTACTACCTTGGGAAGGTGCGTGTGAAGGACTTGGGCATCGCCATGCCCGCGAGCCTAGCGGCGAAGATCGATCCGAGAATCGATTGGCCCAAGAAGGCCGTCCACGCCCTTGCGGACCGCTCCGTGCTGAACGGGTTCACGACCGACGATGAGGAGACAACCGACAAGCTGCGCGCAATCTACGCAGCCAACTCTCTCGGGGAGCTGTACCGAAAGAACCTCATCGGCGAGCTCAAGCACTGCTGCGGGTTCTGGACCGTAACCGATGACGGCCTCGGGAACCCCGTTATCAGCGCCTATCCGGCCACTGCCGCGAGCGCGATCTGGGATGACGCGCAGAAGGAGATCAAGGCCGGTCTCGTGGTGGCGGAGTCGAGGGAGCGCAGGGGCACCCGCGACCGCATCCCCACGCTCGTCCACGTATTCAAGAAGGACTGCCTCATCAAGATCGCCTATGCGGACGGTCTTTGGTACGCCGAGTACGACGAGAATTCCATGGGGCGACCCCTCATGGAGCCCATGGCGCACGGCGCAACATTGGAGCGGCCGTTCGGAGCATCACGAATTACCCGCGCCGTCATGAGCATCACCGACGACGCCATCCGCCAGCGCGCCCGAATGGAGGTGGCGGCGGAATCCGCCACGCTCCCGCAGATGTGGCTTCTCGGAACCGCAAAGCGCGTGACCAACGGCCAGAACAAATACGACGCGAGCATGGGCGCGATCAACGAGGTGACCAAGGACGAGGACGGCGATGTGCCGACCGTGTGGCAGTCCGCGCAGCTGCAGATGGCACCGCTCTCCGAGTACTTCCGCACTCTCGCATGCCAGATGTCCAGCGTGACGGACGTCCCTGTGTCCTTCTTCGGCGTGAGCAACGACAACCCCTCAAGCTCCGATGCCATCGCCGCATCTCTCGAACCCCTCGTGATCGACGCGAAGAACCTGAACCGAGACAATGGCAACGCCCTGCGTAACGTGGCGTACATGGCCCTCGCGGTGGTGAACGACACCGACTTCGCCACCGAGCGCGACGCGGGCCACAACGTGAACCCGCGCTGGCTTTCCCCGGCATACCCGTCTGCGGTCAGCCAGAGCGACGCGGTGCTCAAGCAGGTCCAGGCGGTGCCCAAGCTCGCTAACTCGGACGTGGTCTTGGAGCTTCTCGATTACACGGACGAGCAGATGCAGAGAATCGAGAGCGACAACCGCAAGGTGCAGGGCCGCGCGATTATCGACCAGATGACGGGGACGGGTGATGGCGTTGATTCTGCCGAGGAAGGCGCTTAGCGCATATGACAAGCGGCTCGCCGCGCTTGAGGGCAAGGCCTACGAGTACGCTTTGAGCAGGATAGGTGCCTTCATCGAGAAGTTCCCAGGCGCGATGCCGGAGCAGGTGCGCGAGTTCGCGATCGAGGTCGTTGACGACGCCGTGGGGGCGTTCGGCGACGGGGCCTCGTCGCTCGCTGCGGACATGTACGAGGGCATGGCCGAGCTCTCCGGCGTTAAGGTTAAGCCAGCAGTCATAGACACGTCCGACGTCCACGGGCACATCGAGAGCGAGGTACGCTATCAGCTCGGCAAGTACCTCTCGGGCGACCCGCAGGGCTTCATCCACGCCTGCGGTTCAAAGGCATCCGATCAGGTGGCGAGGCGGGCCAACCAGACCATGCGCCTCAACGCCAAGCGCGACGGCCTCAGGTACGCGAGGGTTCCCATGGGAGGGGAGACGTGCAGCTTCTGCGCGATGCTCGCCTCCCGTGGCTTCGATTACAGATCAGCAAAGACGGCGGGCGAGGGGAACCACTACCACAAGAACTGCCGCTGCAAGGTCGTTCCCGGCTTCGACGGCATGGAGGTCGAGGGCTACGACCCGGATGAATGGCATGAGCGATGGCAGCTCATGGAGGAGATACAGGCCGATAAGACCCTGACGTGGAACGAGAGACAGTTCGGTAAACTTGCCATCAGCGAGGGGATGTCCGTCGAGGAATGGCGAGCCGTCCGCGCCTCGCTTGAGGTCGATAAGGCGAGAATCGACTCCAAGGGCTACAAGCGAGCGGTGAAAGAGGCCTTCGGTGGGAACCCGCCCGATACCGCCCTCGCTGACATTAGGCGCATCCTTCGGCACCGCTCAGGCACGCCCTACGAGGATCTGTACGCCTACGACGTCACGAATGGCAAGCGGCTGGCAAGTGTGACCACGTCCGAGGTCGAGCGCGAGGTGAGGGCGAGCAAGAAGATGAAACGGCGCATCAAGGGGGCCATCGACTCCGGTGCCGAAGTCGTCATGCTCCACAACCACCCCGGAAGCTCTATACCGTCCGCTGCCGACATCGCGAGCCTCAAGGCGAGCGGTTCGTCATTCGGCGTCATCGCTTGCCATGACGGCAGCCTATACAGGTATTCGCTGGTCGGAGAGCCAATGCGGGGGTATACTGTAGACGATGAGTTGATTTCGTTCATCATAAAGACCGCGAAGATTCGCGGCAAAGGTGAGACTAGCGCGTTTATCGCTCTAGAAGAGAAGCTGGGGGTGAAAATTGAGCATCTATTCTAAAGTTTTGAACGAATGCTCCGAGCGGAAGCGTCAGCGTTTCGACGACCTAGACCTCGAAAGCATCATAGATGCCCTTACCCCCGACGAGCAGGAAATATGGGTTCTTGAATTTGAGCTTGCTGAGGAGTTGCGCCCCGAGCATGGGTTGAAGCCCGATTTCCACGACATCGTTGAGCGCGAGATCTACGCGCGCGGAATCGAGAAGCGATGAAGCGCGACCTCGATCTCGTTCGGTGCATCCTCATAAGCGCCGAGAAGGCCGACGGCCCGATCGATGACACGATGCTCGTCAAGTGCTGCAGCGACATCCGCAAACTCGCGTTCCATGTCGAGCTCATGCAGAGCCACGGGCTGCTGACGGCCTGCGTTGAGAGGGACGCGTTCGGAGACCCAATCTCGCTTGAGGTCGGTGGGCTCACGTGGGACGGTTACGACTACCTCGACGCCATCCGCTCGCTGCAGGTGTGGAACAAGGCCAAGGAGGCCATTTCCAAGGCCGTCGGGGACACGTCCCTCTCCGTCGTCAAGCAGACGTGCGCAATGGTCGCTACGGGTCTTATCAGGAGCCAGCTGGGCATGTAGCCCCCGCAATCGAATCAAGCAAGCCAACGCATGGCCGCTCGCAAGGGCGGCCTTTTTCATGACGAAACGGCCAAATCTCACGCCGCTAGGACAATCCTCCCAACGCGCCGCACGGCGCACATCCAACTGAAAGGCCAGCCGCACGGCGGGCCGGGAGCGCCGCACGGCGCGGGAAGGAGCAGCGATGGCTAACGAGGGTGCAGTGCAGATCGAGGGCCAGCCGAACGGCGAGGAGCCCGATTACAAGGCACTTTACGAGGAGGCGAAAGCGCAGGCGGAGGAGGCCAAGGCGCACTCGCGAGAGTGGGAGAAACGCGCCAAGGACAACAAGAACGCCGCCAAGCGGCTTGAGCAGGCCCAGCAGGCGGGCAAGACCGCCGAGGAGCGAATCGCCGACCTCACCAAGCGCCTCGACGCCAAGGAGAAGGCCGAGGAGCGCGCCAAGGTCGCCGCGAAGGTGGCCGAGGCGAAGGGCGTCCCCGCCGATCTCCTCGTGGGCGATGACGAGGAAGCCATGTCGGCCTACGCGGACAAGCTGCTCAAGCACTTCAAGAAGAAGCCCGCATCGAGCGTCGACAAGCCGGGCAGCTTCCCGCGCGGTTCGGACGGCGGTTCGAGCAAGCGCGACTTCATCCACCAGCTTTTCGGAAACGATTAAGGAGTAGAAATGGCTAACGACACCAAGAAGATCAAGCTCCCGCGCGAGGTCGTGACGGAGCTCCTGAACAAGGCCAAGGACACCTCGACCATCGCGAAGCTCTCCCCGAGCAAGCCGCAGAAGTTCGTCGACATCGACCATATGATCTTCAACCCGACCTCCGAGGCGGAGGTCGTCGAGGAGGGCGCCAAGAAGGGCTCCTACGAGCTTGATTTCACGCCCATCGAGGGCAAGCGCGTCAAGGTGGTCACCACCACCCGCGTGAGCGACGAGCTGCGCTGGGCGGACGAGGACAACAAGCTGGAGATCGTCGACAACATCCTCGCCGATCAGAACGCCGCCATCGGCCGCTCCCTCGACTACGTCGTGTACCACGCCGTGAACCCCAAGGGCGGCTCGAAGCTCGGCAGCTACACCGCACTCACCGCGAACGCGACTTCCGTCATCTCCGCTGATAGCCCCGTCGAGGATATCGACAAGCTTGTCGACGCCCTCATGGACTACGACATCAACGGCTTCGCCCTGTCCAAGAAGTACGCCAGCGCCCTGCGCAAGCTTCGCGTGCCCGCCACCGGCCAGCGCCTCTACCCCGAGGCTGTCTCTTATACACATCTGACGCTGCCGA
>ENA-OZAJ01000971-OZAJ01000971.1-human-gut-metagenome-genome-assembly--contig:-NODE-971-length-12072-cov-5.104435_pt1 | contig 12072 bp, 12 predicted proteins | sample MGYA00243301_ERZ653499 | MGnify/ENA primary metagenome ERZ653499 (study PRJEB26926, sample SAMN06165039) | human gut metagenome | biome: ENVO:00009003; feature: ENVO:2100002; material: ENVO:00002003... | reverse complement strand
GAGCCTTATCGTCGGCAGCGTCAGATGTGTATAAGAGACAGAACATGGACATATCTATTGGAACAATTTATTTTTAATATAGAATAAATGGTAAAAAGTAATGGAGGAAATTTATGGCTAGACTTATAAAGGAGACAATTCATGCGAAAGGTATTGATATTGGCATATATACAACAAATTTTGAAAGCGAATTTATTTCATTAACAGACATAGCAAAATATCGAAATGGAGATGATCCAAGGTTTGTAATTCAAAACTGGATGCGAAATAGAAATACGATTGAATTTTTGGGAGTTTGGGAAGAATTGCATAATCCGAATTTTAACCGTGTGCAATTCGAGGCGGTTAAAAATGAGGCTGGATTAAATCGTTTTGTTATGACACCAACAAAATGGGTTACACAGATGAATGCAGTCGGTATTGTATCAAAAGCCGGACGCTATGGAGGAACGTATGCTCATAGCGATATTGCAATGTCGTTTGCAACTTGGATTTCTCCGGAATTCCAGTTATACATCATGAAAGATTACAGAAGATTAAAATTTGATGAAAATAGCCGATTATCTTTAAATTGGAATTTAAATAGAGAAATTTCTAAATTGAATTATAAAATACATACGGATGCAATTAAAGAAAATTTGATTCCACCTGAATTAACGCCTACGCAGATATTTTATACATATGCCAATGAAGCAGATATGTTGAATGTAGTTTTGTTTGGAATTACAGCCAAGCAGTGGAAAGACAAAAATCCGAATGTGAAGGGAAATATGAGAGATGCTGCAACTTTAAATCAATTATTAGTACTTGCAAATTTAGAGAGTTATAATGCTGTTTTGATTAAACAAGAGAAGAATCAGAAGGAAAGAATGAAGTTACTTCGTGAATTAGCCATACAGCAGCTACAAACATTAAAAACAATAAAATCCAATAATTTACCTATGTTAGAAGTGAATCAAAAGGAAGATTAGATTACATTAGGATTAAAGAGAATTATTAAGAAATTGATTAATAAAATTGATAATTGTATTTGATAAAATTTAACAGGAGGATTGGAAATGGAAGTTCAAGGCGACCTGTTAAATGATGAAAATGTATGTACTTTTTCAAAAGACGACCTTAATAATGATTGTTCTTTTGAAGAACACGGTGCATGTTGAGTGCGTTGCCCTGTTTATAGAATAAACTTAATAAAAACGGATATCATAAAAACAGTTGATATGGAGACTGAATTTTCAATAGGAGGAATGCGGTGAAAAGAGATATCTATTTAGATAAAATAATTCGTAGAAAGCATAACGGAATGATTAAAATAATAACAGGAATTCGCAGATGCGGGAAGTCTTATCTTCTGTTTGAATTGTTTTATAAACATTTATTGAGTGAAGGCGTGAAAGAAGACCATATTATTAAACTGGCATTGGATGACAGAATAAATAAGAAATATCGTAATCCGGACAGCCTGTGCGAATACGTACACAATATGATTGCAGATAATGATATGTATTATATTTTACTTGATGAGGTACAGTTTGTAGATGAATTTGAAGATGTGTTAAATTCATTTTTGCATATTAAAAATGCAGACACTTATGTCACGGGAAGTAATGCTAAGTTTTTGTCGAAGGATATTATAACAGAATTTAGAGGGCGCGGTGATCAGGTTCATTTATACCCGTTGTCTTTTTCTGAATTTATGCAGGACTATAAAAAGGGTGAAATGCAGGGCTGGCAGGAATATGTAATGTATGGTGGAATGCCAAAGCTGCTTGCAATAGAAAATGAAGAAGATAAGCAGGCATATTTAAGCGATATTTTTTCACAGGTTTATTTAAAAGATATTTTGGAAAGAAATGATGTGCGTAATCCGGGTGAATTGGAGGAATTGCTGAATTATCTTGCTTCTGCCATAGGCAGTCTTACTAATCCTAAGAAACTTTCGGATACCTTTAAAACTGTAAAGGGAACAGCTATTCATCCGGATACAATAAAGAATTATTTGGATTTTTTGGAGGATTACTTTTTGGTTGCGAAGGCTCAAAGGTATGATATTAAGGGAAAGAAATACATTAGTACTCCTATGAAATATTATTTTGTGGATACCGGGCTTCGTAATGCAAGGTTACATTTTAGACAATACGAAGAGACACATCTTATGGAAAATGTGATTTATAATGAACTGCTTGTTAGAGGTTATAATGTAGATGTAGGAGTAGTGGAATATAGTTATTATTCTGAAAACAGGAAAAGAATACAGAAGCAATTGGAGGTTGATTTTGTTTGTAATTTAGGTTCGAAAAGACTTTATATACAATCTGCTTATGCTATGCCGAATGTTGAAAAAGAGAAACAGGAACAGTTATCTCTTGAAAAGGTAGGGGATTCTTTTAAAAAAATTATTATTGTTAAGGATTTACCAACTCATTACAACGAGGATGGAATTTTGATTTTGAACTTATTTGAGTTTTTATTGCAGCCGGATAGTTTGGATAAATGATGTATTTGTGGAAAAAGTTCGTGACTAATGTGGAAAAGTTTTCTATAATATAAAAAAATAAAAAATCAGAGAGGTAAACAATGAGTATTAACACAAAGAAGATGGTTTTAGCGGCAATGTTTTTAGCACTTGGGATGGTACTTCCGTTTGCAACAATGCAGGTACCGACAATAGGAAATATGCTGCTTCCGATGCACCTGCCGGTTTTGTTGTGTGGATTTATCTGCGGAGCTTCCTATGGGGCAGTGATTGGATTTGCTATGCCGCTTTTGAGAAGTGTAATGTTTGGTATGCCGGTATTGATGCCGACTGCAATTACAATGTCTTTAGAATTGTTATTTTATGGATTAATGGCGGGGGTGTTGTACGGAGTATTTAAAAATAAAAGATTTGGAATATATCTATCTTTGATTCCGGCAATGCTTATAGGAAGGATTGCGTGGGGAATTACGGCGTTTATCGTGTACAATATAATAGGAATACGATTTACGTGGCACATATTTTTTGCTCAGGCTTTTGTTAAAGCCGTTCCGGGAATTGTAATACAGCTTGTATTGATACCGGTTATTGTTATAGCTTTGAGAAAAATGAATTTAGAAGTATCGGAGAATAATGAAAGAACAATTAGTGATTAAAGAAGGATGTAAGAAAAGATTTTTGCCGGTCGTCAATGAGACAGACCGGCTTCTGCTGTCTGCAAAAAGCCCGATAATAGTAGCAGTGGACGGAATGAGTGCGTCGGGTAAAACAACTTTGTCATATTATTTGAAAGAAGTGTTTGACTGCAATATTTTTCATATGGATGATTTTTTTCTGCAAAACTATCAGCGGACTGAGGAAAGAATGAAAGAAGTCGGCGGCAATGTGGATTATGAGAGATTTAAAGCGGAGGTGCTGGAACCGTTACAGGAAAAGAGAGATGTTATATACAGACCATATCGATGTGACATTGGAAAAATTGAGGAAGAGACCGTTATACCATTCAAGAGATTAAATATTGTGGAGGGCTCTTATAGTCAGCATCCGTATTTTGGCAAAATATATGATTTAAAAGTATTTACAAAAATTGGACAGGAAAGTCAGACAGAGAGAATCCGAAAGCGAAATGGGGAACAGATGCTTGAAAGGTTTGTTACAGAGTGGATACCAAAAGAGCATGACTATTTTGAAAAATTTCAGATAGAAAAAGACAGTCTTGTTATAAATAATGATAGAAATTAAGGTGACAGAAATAATATTTAATAATTGACGATAAGAGAGTGCCTTGTCAGAAAAGTATGTTATAATGAGTTGAGTTGGAAAGGAGAATCGTTATGGAAAAAGTTGCTGAAAAGATAATTAATGTGGGAGTAAATGATTATAATATCAAGTTATTTGAAAGCCAGTATGAACTGGAAAGGGGAATGGCCTATAATTCATACGTTATATTAGATAGAAAAGTTGCGGTAATGGATACGGTTGATCCGAAGGTGACCGGAGAATGGCTGGAAAATCTCAAAGAAACATTGGGAGAAAGGACTGTAGACTATCTTGTTATACAACATATGGAGCCGGATCATGCAGGCAGTATAAAAATATTGGCTGAAAAATTTCCACAAATGAAGTTTGTTGGAAACGCAAAGACTTTTCCTATGTTAAAGCAGTTTTTTAATATAGATATAGATGAAAGAGCTATAGTTGTCACAGAGGGAGAAACATTAGAGCTCGGAACACATACTCTTAAGTTCTTTATGGCGCCAATGGTGCATTGGCCGGAAGTGATGGTGACGTATGAAGAGACAGAAAAAGTGTTGTTCAGCGCAGATGGATTTGGAAAATTCGGCACAAGAGATGCAGATGAAGACTGGACATGCGAAGCAAGAAGATATTATTTTAATATTTGCGGAAAATACGGAATGCAGGTACAGAGACTTTTGCAGAAGGCGGCAGGGCTGGATATTCATACTATTTGTCCGCTGCACGGACCTGTTCTTATGGAAAATCTGGAATATTACATTAGCAAATATGATATTTGGAGCAGATATGAGCCGGAGGATTCAGGTGTATTTATTGCATATGCATCAATTCACGGAAATACTGCAAAAGCAGCAGAAAAGCTAAAGGAGATTCTTGAGGCAAAGGGAATTGAAAAAGTAGCTATTGCTGACCTTGCAAGGGAGGATTTGCATGAGTGTGTGGAGGATGCATTCCGCTATGACAGACTTGTATTGGCGGCGGCATCATATGATGCGGGAGTATTTCCGCCAATGGAGAGTTTCCTTAATCATCTTAAGTCGAAAAATTATCAGAAGAGAACAGTAGCTATTATGGAAAACGGCTCGTGGGCGCCGACGGCTGCAAGAGCAATTAAGTCATTGCTTGAGGGAATGAAGGACATTAATTTGGTTGAGCCGATTATTACGATAAAGTCGACAATGAATGATGATAATATAAAACAGATGGAAGAACTGGCAGAAAAACTTGTTTAAAAAATAAACATAAGTGTTAAAATGTCTCTTAACACATCAGTGCTCAAATGGTGTTCGTTGATAATTCGGCTTACAAATGGTATACTTGGTATGGCTTAAAATGTGGCATTAAAAATGCCAACTATAAAATTCGAACCTTGGGGAGGAAGGATTATATTATGGGAGATTATGTAATTAGCTGCTGCTCTACAGCAGATTTGACCGCAGAACATTTTAAAGAGAGAAGTCTCGAATATATATGTTTTCATTATGAATTGGATGGAGTAGTGCATTCTGATGATTTAGGGAAAACAATATCCTTTGAAAGATTTTATGAGGCTATGGTTGAAGGTGCAGAGACAAAGACTTCTCAGGTAAATGCGGAGGAATATGAGGAATATTTTGAAAAGTTCTTAAGCGAAGGTAAGGATGTGCTTCATCTCTGTCTTTCATCAGGAATTTCAGGAAGTATAAATTCAGCTATGATAGCAAAAGATAGTCTTGAAGAGAAGTATCCTGATAGAAAGATTTACATAGTAGATTCACTTGCTGCATCATCAGGATTTGGATTGATTATGGATAAGCTTGCGGACTTGCGGGACGATGGAAAGACAATAGATGAGTTATATGACTGGGTAGAAAAAAATAAGCTGAAACTTCATCACTGGTTTTTTTCAACAGATTTAACTTTCTTTATTAAAGGCGGAAGAGTTTCAAAAACAGCAGGTGTTGTGGGAGGTATTCTTGGAATTTGTCCGTTATTAAATGTAGACAATGAGGGAAGACTGATACCAAGGTTTAAAATAAAAGGAAAACGCAAAGTAATACGCACAATAGTGGATAAAATGGAAACATTTGCAGATGGTGGATTAGAATATGCAGATAAGTGTTATATTTCTCAGTCGGCATGTTATGAGGACGCTAGAGCCGTTGCGGATTTAGTGGAACAGAGATTTCCGAATCTGAAAGGAAAAGTTGAGATTAATAATATTGGAACTACGATAGGAAGTCATACCGGTCCGGGAACCGTCGCACTGTTTTTCTGGGGACGTGAGCGCGTTGACTGATTCTGAAATTAAAAATACAGAGCTAAATATGCTATTACATGAAAGGATATAATTATTATGAAAACAGCAGTAATGACTGACAGCAACAGTGGAATTAAGCCGGAGGAGGCGAAGACATTGGGAATATATTCTCTGTCAATGCCGGTTATTATAGACGGACAAGTGTATTTTGAAGGAAAGGATATTACGCAGGACAAGTTCTATGAAGATATGATTGCCGGGAAAGATATCACATCATCACAGCCGTCGCCTGGAGATGTTATGGATATGTGGGATGAAATATTAAAAAGCGGATATGACCAGATTGTATATATTCCTATGTCCAGCGGATTAAGTGCATCATGCCATGCGGCGGCCCAACTTGCAGATGAATATGACGGAAGAGTTCAGGTGGTGGATGACCACAGAATTTCTGTAACTATGCGTCAGTCTGTGTTGGATGCAAAATGGATGGCAGATAATGGAATGACGGCAAAAGAGATAAAAGATAAGCTGGAAGAAAACGCTTATAATTCTGTGATTTTTCTTACTGTGGAGGACCTGAAATATCTCAAGAAGGGGGGGAGAATTTCCCCGGCAGCGGCAGCACTGGGAGCTGTGCTGAATATAAAGCCGATTCTTACAACTACAGGAGGCAAATTTGAAGCTCTGGAAAAAGTAAGAGGAATGAAAAAAAGTATAAGCAAATTGCTGGATTATGCTCAGGCTTATATAGAAACTGACTTAAAAGATTATGATATAGAAAAAATCAGAATTGGAGCAGCCGGAAGTTTTCAGAATCAGGAAAGCGCAGACGAATGGTACGGTATGGTAAAAGACCGATTTAAAGATATAGCTGATATATACTATAATCCGTTATCACTCAGTATAGGATGTCATGTGGGTCCTGATGCGGCAGGAATGGGAATCAGCGTGATTCTTAGAGATACAAAATAAAATCAGGGAGCAGTCGTATATATGAAATATGATGTTATTATAGTGGGTGGCGGAGCCGGAGGCCTTTTTGCAGCATATGAATTTGCAAAAACAAACCCACAGTTAAAAGTATGTCTTTTAGAGAAAGGCTCATCTTTAGACAAAAGAAAGTGTCCTATTGATGGAGTTAAGATTAAAAACTGTATTAATTGTAAGCATTGTTCTATTACAACAGGTATCGGAGGGGCCGGAGCATTTTCTGATGGAAAATATAATATAACTAATAATTTTGGCGGAGATTTTTATAATTATGTAGGTGATGAGCCTGCATTGAAGCTGATGCGTTATGTTGATGAGATTAATCTGCATTTTGGCGGAAAGGATGCAAAGATTTATTCAACAGTCGGTTCAGATATTAAGCGGAGAGCGCTGCAGTATGATCTTCATATGCTGGACGCACAGGTGCGCCATCTTGGTACGGAGCGCAATTATTTCATACTTGAAAATCTTATCAATCACATATCAGATATTATTGATATTCAGTGCTACACTGAAGTTGAAGATATAGAAAAAGGAAACGACGGATGGAATCTTGTCTGCGCAAATGGAGAAAACTACGAGAGTAAATATATTATTGTTGCGGCAGGAAGAAGCGGTTCTAAGTGGACTTCTGAAGTGTGCAGCAGATATGGAATTTTAAATGAAAATAACCGTGTTGACCTTGGAATCCGTTTCGAGTGTCCGGCTGAGATATGGGAGCCTATTACTAACAGCGTGTATGAGAGTAAAATAATGTATCGTTCCCCGAAGACAAGAAGCGTCTGCCGTACATTCTGCATGAATCCTCATGGAGAAGTGGTTGCGGAAAATACGAATGGCATAGTTACAGTAAACGGACACAGTTATGATGATCCGAAGCTTTATACGGGGAATACAAATTTTGCGCTTTTAGTTACTCATAAATTTACGGAGCCATTCAAAGATTCCAACGCATATGGTGAGCACATTGCAACGTTGACCAATATGCTTGCAGGAGGAGTTATGGTTCAGCGTTTTGGAGATTTGCTTGAGGAGAGAAGGACAAATGCAAAGAGGCTTAGGGAGGGATTTGTTACTCCTACATTGGAGGCAAGTCCGGGAAATCTTGCACTTTGCATGCCAAAGGCAACGTTAGATACAATTATCGAAATGATATTTGCACTTGACAAACTGGTTCCGGGAACGGCAAACTTTGATAACCTTCTCTATGGAACAGAAGTTAAGTTTTATAATTCAAAAATAGAGCTGGATGAGCATTTGGAAAGCAAAGAAAAAGGATTATTCTTTATCGGAGACAGTTCAGGAACAACACATTCATTGTCTCAGGCGTCAGCAGAGGGAATATATGTTAGCAGATATATTTCTAATCTTATAACAGGAGAGGATAAACCGTTATATTAAATGATAGGATGTAGTGTATCGTGAAAAAGATATTAGTGGCATTATTTGTAATAATAGTTGTTTTTATTGTGCTTGTTATTGTTTCTAAGATGTTATATATGAATGGAACAACAATGGGGTGAAAAGATAATCATTCTCTGGCACTGCTCCAAGAATTGTATTTACTTTTTTGGGGGAGAATCCCAAAGTTTGTGTAAAGGGAAAATCGGCCGATTTCCCCTTTTACTTTTTTTGAAATTTATTTGGTTTTTATTTTTTTGATTTTGCTCCATTTACCGTTACCGTATTTGTTGTATCCGCGGATGCGTATATAATAAGTTGTTTTGCGTTTTAGTCTTCGCAGAGTGCGGTAATTTTTTGACGTGTTTTTATAAGTTACAGTTTTTATTTCTTTAATATTTTTAAAAGTCTTGTCTGTTGAATATTGAAGCATATAGCCGGCTTTGTGCGAAGATTTCTGTTTTTTCCATGAAAGTTTAATGTTGCTTTTTCCTGACAGATTGGCAGACATAAGTTTTCCTTTTTCCGGCAGAGGAGGCGTTTTGGTTTTTAATGAAACTTTGCTGCTCCATTTACCGTTTCCGATATTGCTTTTGTATGCCCGGACTTTAAAGTAATATTTTGTATTAAATTTAAGTGAAGAAATAGTTTTCTTTACTGTTTTTGGAGAGTTACAGGTAATATATTTCACATTTTTTTTAAATGACTTATCCGTAGTATATTTTATTTGAAAACCGGTGGCATGAGATTGTGAACTCCATGAAAGCTTTGCTTTGTTATAGCCTGATAATGTGGCAGACAAAGTTTCTTTTTTGGGGAGAATAAGGAAAGTGGTTCTGCATACACTTACATATTTCACTTCTGTAGCGGTAAGTTTTATGTTTGCTGTGCCGGTATTCTTATTAGAAGAATAAGAAATTTTATAGTGATTTGACGGCACCAGCTTTCCGTTTACATAAAGAGTTACAGAAGGCTTGATTTCCTTTCCGGTCGCATAAAATACATTGTTGCTTAATGTTATTTTTCCTTTCTTAATTGAAATGTAGCCGTTATTTTCAATATTTGAGGTGGAAATAACGCCATTTTTAATTTTCATTACTACATCTCTGTCAGAGGTTCTGTAAGTTTTTATAAACCTGCGGGCAAGACGCATTAGAACAGAAGGTTTTGGAAGCACGGTGTCTTTTGAGCGGTCACAGGATATAACGGCATACTGCGGCTTGACGGTATCCAAAAAGTCAGCGCAGGAAGAGGCGGCTGCTCCGTGGTGTCCGATTTTTATAATATCAGCTTTAAAATTATATCCTTTTTCCATTAGAGGCCGTTCCATTGTAGACGGAAGGTCTCCGGTAAGTAAAATAGATTTTTTGTCACATATAACTTTTAAAACGATACTGCATTCATTGTAGGTAGAACCTTGAGAACCATTATAAATTACTTGAACAAGCGCGTCTCCCAACTGCCAGCTTTCTCCTTCGACAGGAGTTCTAAACGGACAGCCTTCAGCTTTTACGGAATTAATAAAATCATAATAATAGGAACTTGCTTTTGTACAAGGTGAGTAAATCACTTGCCCGATATCATAGTTTTCAAAAACATCGGGAAAACCGCCCACATGGTCTCCATCCGGGTGGGTAGATATAAGGTAGTCAATTTTTTTGTCGGGAATATTTAAGTTTTTTAAATATTTTGTCAGTAAGGGCGCACCCGAAGATGTTCCTGAATCTACAATCATGTAATGACCGCGGCTTTCTATAACGATAGCGTCTCCTCTGCCGACATAGACTGAATGAAAGTTTAACTCTCCCGCTGAGGCTGAGCTTTGAAAAGCAAAAAAGGTCCAAAGGAACGCCAAAGCGGAAAGTATAAATAATTTAATTTTTTTTCCGGTAAATATATTTTTCATTATTATTTCACTCTTTTCTGCAGGGCTTTTGTGTAGTAAGCCTGAATATAATCAATTGTTCTGAACAAAATATTCCAAAATAGAATTATATCTAAAACAAGGATAGCCTCGAAGAAATATCCAAGTGTGTATAACATTTTGAAATCAGAACCAATCCAAAAAATAAATGTTACAAGAATTTGTAGTGTAAACGCAACAAACCAAGAGGTTTTGCACCATTTACGTTCGTCTCTGCAGCATACATCCCGACACATTCCAAGCAGTCCGCTGGCAAAAAGAAATGTTGTAAGCAAAATGGACGCCAAATAAAACAGTCCGACAACAAGGACAATGTTGCAGAGCAGTAAACCGTTAAATAGAAACGGAAGGATAAAAATAATTATATTAAGTATAATACCGCACACCGCGGCCACGACAGCAAAGCTGAATCTGCGTCCGGCAGGGATAAGCTTTAAGCAGGCAAAAGCAATCAGAATAAAACCAAGCAGGTCGCTTGAAATATCGATTCTTATATTTTTGAAAAATATTTTGTCGATAACCTTGATTGATTTGGATGTGGCGGATGAATTTTGAGTTTCGCCGGTAATACCCGTAATCTGTTTGTTGTCCGGCAAACTGTCTGTGCCGGAAGTATTGCTTTTGTCGGCGTCTATCATCTTATAAGTACAGCGCGCGCCGTAGGTGGAAGCGATAGTGTAATATTGAAATTCTCCGATTACCTGATTGGAATTATTGTATTGCTTTGAATAGCTCAGTGGAGTGTAAATGTGAATGTCCAAAGCAAGCAATATAAAGCCGATGGCAAGTATTATAATATATTTTTTTACATTCATTTTTTTATTTCATCCTCCATTATATTATGTTAAATTAAAAAAATAATAAAATATAAGTAAAGTAGAAGGTTAAAAATGAATGAAGAAGAGGTAAAAAATAAAATTATTATTCCATTTCTAAATAGTATAGGATTTGATAGTGAACAATTAAGTTTTGAAGAAAGTTTTAATTTATGCTTAGGGAAGAGATTACTACCAAAAGAAGATATAAGTTTTAATGGAAGACTGGATATATTGGTTAAATTTAACAATAATCCTTTTATGTTATTTGAATTAAAGAGGAGTGATAAAAAATTAGATGAAAAAGATCTTAAGCAAGCATTATCGTATTCTAAATTGATAGAAGGTATAGTGCCATATACAGTTTTAACCAATGGGGTGGAATTTAAAATTTATAATACTTTTACAGAAGAAGAAATTGATGAAACTAATGAGCTAGACATAAACATAAAAAAATCAATGGAAGAGTCTTTGAGATATAGATTTGAAGCTTTAAAAAATATCATTTGTTTTTCGGAAGAAAATTTATATAAAGTGTTAAGTAAAATCAATGAGAGTGAATTGGATAAATTAAGAGATAATAAATATATACCAGAGATATATGTACAAAGAGAAGAGGTTATAGAATCTTTTGAGAAATATTTAGAAGATTCAAATACCCAAATATTTCTTTTAAAGGGAGAATCGGGAACAGGAAAGACTAATGAAATATGTAGTTTAGTAGAAAAAGAAATGAAAAGAAATATAGTATTATTTTATAATTCATGTTATATAAATAAACCTATAATAGAGAATATTGCTGAAGACTTTAATATGAATTTTTCAGAACAATTATCATCTAGGCAGATATTTGAAAGAATAGATTCAATTGCAAATGAGACTAATAAGAAAATTGTAATTTTTATAGATGCAATAGATGAATTAATAGCTTTTAAGCTGTCTCTTATACACATCTGACGCTGCCGAC
>ENA-OZAJ01000965-OZAJ01000965.1-human-gut-metagenome-genome-assembly--contig:-NODE-965-length-12120-cov-5.275508_pt1 | contig 12120 bp, 10 predicted proteins | sample MGYA00243301_ERZ653499 | MGnify/ENA primary metagenome ERZ653499 (study PRJEB26926, sample SAMN06165039) | human gut metagenome | biome: ENVO:00009003; feature: ENVO:2100002; material: ENVO:00002003... | reverse complement strand
ACGAGATGTAGCTCCGTCTCGTGGGCTCGGAGATGTGTATAAGAGACAGGTCATCTGGATGGAGTAATTACCGTTGTTGTTGGACTCGTTTGATACCACCTGGAGAGAGCCGCTTATGGTGACGCTGTAAACATGACCTTTTTTGAGCGTAATCTTATCAAGATAAGTGGATATCAGGTCTCCGCTGTTTACCTTTTAATAAACGCTTAAAGCTGCGTTGCCGTTATTGAGAAATACTCTCGGAATTCTTGTTTCTGCATAAAAATATCCGGAGCAGGCGCCGTTCTGACCGGCATCGCCCTTATCGCCCTTATCGCCCTTGTCGCCTTTATCTCCCTTGTCGCCTTTATCTCCCTTGTCGCCTTTGTCTCCCTTGTCTCCCTTTTCGCCGTCTGTGCCGTCAATGCCTGCGGCTTTTACGCCGGTGTCGATTTCTCCAATCCACCAGTTGCCGTTCTCGCCGATAAACGGGGTGTTTCCGTCCACACCGTCAGAGCCGTTTTGTCCGTTTGTTCCGTCCTTGCCATCGGCTCCGTCTTTTCCGTTTATACCATCCTTGCCGTCAAGACCTTTCAAAACCGAAAGATCGTACAGGTTCAGCCATATTTCATCGCCGACATAGCGCCACTGCAGGGTGTTTTCACTTACACGGAACTCCGGTGTCTTTCCGTTTGCTCCGTCTGCACCTTTCTGCCCGGTGGGGCCTGTGATGTCGGCTATCGCCACAAGGTCCTGCCACTCATCGCCCTCGTAACGCCACTGTATGTGGGTTTCAGCTCGCTGCACCTCTATGCTTTTGGCATTAATGCCGTCTTTACCGTCAACTCCGTTAATGCCGTCCTTGCCGTCGGAGCCGTTAATGCCGTCTTTTCCGTTTGTACCGTTTATTCCGTTCTTGCCGTCAGAGCCGTCTTTACCGTTTTTACCGTCTGTTCCGTTTTCTCCGGCAGCGCCCCGCAGCTCAGTAAGCGCCACAAGGTCGTGCCAGTCGGCTTCGTCGCTGTATTTCCACTGAATCGCCGTGCCGTTGTTTCGCACCTCCGGCAGTGCGTCGCCTGTTTTTGCCGCCTTGCTCCATCCTATGGCAAGCACGCTGCAAAGCACCAAAAGAGCGGTGCAAAGCGCCAAAAGTGTACCTGTGAGTAGTTTTTTTTCTGTTTTCATCTTTTTTCCTCCGTTCGGAATTGTTTATCACGGCGGAGCTTTGCACCGCTGCCCACGCCGTAAATGAGCGGCGGTCGATAGGCTTATGCTTGGTTTGCTTTGTACTTATCCACAAACAGGGCGACCCCCTGTTTTAAGACCTCCATCTGGGTTTTCAGATAATATTCATCCTCAAACATCGCATAATGAACGCAGGCGCGGACGAATATAAAGATCAGCGGCGTGATGACCGTATATGGAATGCCGATCTTCGGCTCAAGCCGCTTGGCGTACTCGGTATAGCGTTCGTTCACGCCCTCAAAGAATTTCTTGCCGTGCTCGATATACTTCGGGTGCGTATATATCTGATACATCAGGCGATATTTTTTTCCGTGCTTTTTTGCTGTCCAATACGGGACCTCCTTCACAAAACGGACAACATCCTCGGGGTCGGTGGGTGCCATCTCCATAAAGTCGTCCTCAACCTTTTCCATACAGTATGCCGTTGACTCAATGATCAGTTCATCAAAGTTTTTAAAATACGAATACAAATTTGCTTTCGTGCATCCGCACGCATCGGCTAGTGCTTTAATTCCTGTGCCTGTGAGCCCGTTTTCCGCATAGCACTCGAAGCACTTTTCCATTAGTTCACGTTTCCGCTCATTGTGCTGTTGCTCAGTTGTTTTCATGTTGCTTCGCTCCTTTTATGCGTACCGACCGTTCGTTTATGATTAGTATAACACAGATTTGCAACAAAGTCAAGAATTGTTCAAAAAATGAAGAAAATGAAGTTTCAACATGATCTTATAAAAAAAGTCCTTACAGCAGAAAGAAAATAGCGGCTTACCTCAACGATCAAAACCGTACTAATAAATATGTCCATAAGACTTATGGAAAGATGGGATAGGCTTATTGACTTTCCATGTTCTCATATGATATAATAAATTCATATTAACACAACATTTCTGTTCAGGGGGTATATCAAATGAAAAAGCAAAATGCAGGGCTTATCGCTCTGAGTATCGTTTTTATTCTTATGGGTGGTTTCTCTACTATCTATAATCTCAGCAAGTATGTTTCAAACAGGGTTTTCATGTCAAGTGCTGAGAAAACCACAGGCTATGTGAAGTGGATAGACCATGAGTTGAAAACTTGGGGACATAACAAAAAGGCAAGCAACAAAGCTGAAACATATTACATAACTGTCGCTTTTGATGTTGGCGGCAAGGAGTACACAAGAGAGATCTTCACAGGCACATATTATGTGAGTCAGAACGAAAAAGTGAACGTGTATTACAACACTGATAAAAATGGTGAGCCTGATAAAGTCGTGACCGATATTGATAATGATAAAAGACCGTATCTTACTTGGCCGCTGATACTTTTGCTTGGCATTGTGCTACTTGTGCTTACTAAGAAAAATATTATCTCAGTGGGGAGAAAAAGATAAAAAAGTAATCATTAAAATAGTAACCAAAAGAAACTTTGTGCAACTAAATAACAGAAAAGCAGAAAGGAGATCTTTATGAAGGTGATCTATAAATGTGCTGCCATTTTGACGGCGGCGATATTGTCAGTGCAGTTTCCTTGCGCAGCTTTTGCGGATATGGAGCATGGCGGAGATAATGACAGCCCGAAATTTAAGATGGGCAGGATAATTTTTACTGATAATGGTTATGGCTACGAAAAGGAAGGTCTGGAAAAATCGGAGATCGCTGATGAAGATCTGGTTGACACGGACGACGGGGTCTCAGCTTATGCACAAAAGGCAACGGCTTCGCTGCCTGCGAAATATGATCCCAGATCTAAGAATACGCTGACGACTATCAAAAACCAGTTCCAGACAGGCACTTGCTGGGCGTTTGCGGCACTTTCCTGCACAGAGAGCAATCTTATTCAAAAGGGGCTTGAAAATCAAAACGTGCAGTTTTCTGTGCCGAGCCTTGTCCTCTCTACATATGCTAACGGCGGATTTGACGAGTCAATATGGGATTGCGGCGGAACGTGGATGGATTCGTCCCTTGCAATGGCGGCTCATAGAGGACTTTGCTATGATGAATATGAGCCTTTCGTGTCCGACGGAACGGAAGCCACTATCGTATCTGAGGAGAAAAAGGGTGTTTGCGAATATCAGCTTAATTACGCTTCCACTATCACAGGCGGACGAAACGCCATTAAAAACAAGATAAAAGAGCTTGGCGGAGTATTGGTGAGCTATTATGCAGACGACCTGTATATGACCTTTGATAACAAAAGCTATTACGATCCGGAAACTACAAAATATAGTGGAATAAATCATGCCGTAAGCGTAGTGGGCTGGGACGATAATTATAGCAAGTCAAATTTCCTTGCAGGCTATCAGCCAAAGAAAAACGGGGCATGGCTTGTGAAAGGCTCTTGGGGAGTATCCAGTGGCACAGACGGCTATTACTGGATATCCTATGAAGAGGCAGAAATGACCGATTGGGTGGCGTTCGATCTCACTGAAAGCTGTGATAATAATTACCATTATCCTGCTAATAAGGATAATTCTATATTTTATGTTAGCAATGAAAATAAAATGAGCGGTGCTGATGTTTTTACAGCAAAAAAAGACGAGCTTCTTGACAAAGTGGGCTTTATGTATCTTGGCTACACTGGAAAGTCTGACTACACCGTGCAGGTCTACACTTCTGTTTCAGACAGCACTCCTGTGGGGATACTTGAATGTGAGGTCAGCGGAAAGGTGCAGAGCGACGGATTCTATACCGTGGATATCCCTGATGTTGAGCTTGACGAGGGCGAAAGATATTCTGTCGTGATGACATTCAGCGGTGATGACGGCTCAGGCTATGTGACCGTTTATGGCTATTCAGACGGGGTCATGAAGCCTGGTCAGGCGTATATTTCCAATGACGGCGACAGTTGGACGGACGTTACCGACAAGGACGCTTATACTGGTCAGCCTATAATATTTGCCTATACCGATGATATAGATAAGTCTGATAAAAGCGAGCTTGAAACACTTGTGGCAAAGTATGAAAAGCAGAGCGGTTATGAGCGTGAGGTCAACAACGGCAAGAAAGTTATTGCAGACGAAAACGCATCAAAGAACGATATTACCAATGCCAAGCTTCTTATAAAGGCAAAGGCGAAAGAGATAAAGGAACAAAGTCTTGTTATAAAGACATCGACGGATTGGAAAAACTTCGCAAAGCGTGTATCAGGGGGTGAAAGCTTTGCAGGAAAGCGTGTTGTGCTTGAAAAAGACATCGACTTCGGTGGTGCAAAGATATCGGCAGTAGGAACGGCTTCAAAGCCTTTTTGCGGATATTTTGACGGCAACGGACACATTCTGAAAAACGCTGTTATCCAAAATAATTCTTATGCAGGTCTGTTCGGCTATGCTGAGGACAGAGCGCAGATAAGAGATCTCAGTGCTGAGAAAATAACTGTCAGCGGTAAGTACGCAGGCGGGATCGTTGGTGAATTTGATGCGGTATCTATCCAACGCTGTACGTTCAGCGGAACTGTCAAGGGTACAAGCTCGGCAGGCGGAATCGTGGGCAAAGCAGGTGGTCTGACCCTGACAGAGTGCGCTTCAGACCTTGCAAAGTCAAGCAGTTCAAATGCTAAAGCTATGGTGGGCAGCATTGATAATGACGCTTTTTATTATGGACAGCAATATGCCGATTGCTGGTATAACGGCAACTTTTCTGACAGCAAGGTAAAGAAAACGGCTTTGTCTAACGTTACAAGCTCTGCAGCTTATTCGCTGAATACCGTTGGCGGAAAGCAGACAGACAGCGGCAGGTGGACAATGGCAGGCGGCAAAGCAAGGCTAACTCGTCCTGGGGAGCAGGCTTCCCACAAGATAACATTTGAAGCCCCTGACGGCAAGCATTATGCCTGCACTGATAAGGACGGCAAGGTGAAATATCCTGCTGTCAAAGTGCAAAGCGGTTATGCTCTTAAATGGTACAAGAACGGAATTGCTGTCGATGCGAACACAGTTTATACTGCTGACAGCACAGTAAAGGCAAAGCTTGTTGAAGCAAAATTTGTCACTGTCGACTATGTTTTAAATGGCGGCACGAACAGCACAGGCAATCCAGAATACCTCAGCAAAGGCGAAAGCGTGACGCTTTCCGAGCCGACAAAAGAGGGTGCAGACTTTGCAGGCTGGTATGATAACGCTGCACTTTCAGGTGAAAGAATAGAAAGCATCTCATATTCAGGCGGTGCAAAGACCCTTTATGCCGCATGGAAGCCTTATACATATAACGTTACGTTTGTGGATAAGGACGGCAAGGTGATAAGTCAGCAGACAGTGGAATATGGTAAGTCTGCAAAAGCTCCGAAAGCCCCTGCTATAAAGGGTCTGCGTTTTACAGGCTGGGATAAGGACTATAAAAACGTCACAGAGGATATGACTGTCACAGCGGAGTATTCTGACAGCAAGCTTATTGCAGACTGCGAGATATCAGGCTTCAAGAACAGTTTCACATACACGGGAAAGAATATTGAACAGCCTGACGTAACGCTCACCTATGAGGGCAAAGAGCTTAAAGAGGGCGTGGATTACACTGTTTATTATAAGACCAATCGTAACGCAGGACCTGCAAAAATGACCTTTGTTGGAAAAGGCGAATACAGAGGCTCTGTTGCAAAAAGCTTTACTATCCAGCCAAAGGACGCTTCCAAGGTCAAGCTTTATTACGCTACACCACTGTCGTTCACCGGCAAGGAGATAACACCTGATGTGCTTATAAAGGACGGCAATAAGACCCTTGAACGTTATGTTGATTATATGGTGATGTATTTCTCAAACGTGAATGTTGGCACGGGCAAGATAACAGTTGAATTTTACGGCAACTATAAGGGCAAGCAGACCGTTTCTTTTGTTATAAATCCTGCAAAACAGCAGATACAGGTGCTTGAAACAAGATATAAGGGCTTTTTTGTGGATTTTGTGCAGAAAGGATCTGCAACAGGCTATGAGGTCCAGTATGGCACAAGATCTGATTTTTCAGATGCTTCCACTTACAGATCCACCACCAACAAGACGGATAAGATGACGGTACTTGGATTAGGGGCTTCAAAGACATATTATGTAAGAGTTCGCTCTTATACTGTCAAGGGCGGAAAGACCTATTACGGCAACTGGTCAGACGCTAAAAGCATTGTTACGGCAAAGACTAATTTTGCAAACGCAAAGGTCAGCGGTATTTCTTCAAAAAGCTTTACCGGCAAGGCGATAACGCAGAAGATCACAGTAAAATATGGCTCAAAGACCCTTAAAAACGGCACAGACTACACTGTGAAATATTCTGCAAACACAAAGGTCGGCACCGCAAAGGTGACTATCACAGGCAAGGGCATTTACGGCGGAGTTATCACCAAAAGCTTTGCTATCTATCCTGCAAAGCAGGTGATACAGAAGCTTTACGGCACATATGCAGGCTTCTTTATAGATTATGCACAGAAAGGGTCTGCCACGGGATATGAAATATCATACTCACAGCGTTCCGACTTTAAGGGAGCAAAAAGCGTAAAGGTAACAAACAACCGCACCGATAAAAAGACAGTTTCTGGGCTTGCAAGATATCAAAAATATTACGTACGTGTAAGAAGCTACACTGTCAAAGGCGGAAAGACTTATAACGGAGCGTGGTCCGATAGAAAATGGGTCTATACTCAATGATCCGACAGACGATAAAAATGCCCCTGATCATTTTCTGGTCAGGGGTATTTTGGTGTGCCTAGAAAAGTTCTGCTTTGTACTTGATAGAATCCTCCTCTGTTATCTCACGGATAACTCTGCATGGATTTCCTGCCGCAAGAGAATTTGGCGGTATGTCACGGGTGACAACGCTTCCTGCACCGATAACACAGCCCTCGCCTATGGTAACTCCGCCTGTGATGACAACATTGCTCGCTATCCAGCAGTTGGAGTGTATTGTGATAGGCTTGCCGTATTCATCATCATAAACAGTGCCGTCAGACTTTTTCTTCATGTTACGCTCCTGCCATCTGAATGGGTGAACAGGTGTGGCAATGGTGCAGTTGGGACCGAAAAACACGTTGTCGCCAATCGTCACAGGGCAGGTGTCAAGCACTGTCAGATTGAAGTTTGCATAGCAGCCTGAGCCGAACTTTGTGAAAACGCCATAGTCAAAATACACAGGACCTTGGAGAAAAAATCCCTCGCCATGGTCGGGCAGAAGCTCGTCAAGGATAGCTTTTCTTCTCTCATCATCTTCATACAAACTGCTGTACTGCTGTGAAAGCTTGTGAGCCTTTGTCCTCAATTCTGCAAGCTCCTTGTCGGAGGAGTCATATATCTTGCCCGCAAGCATTTTTCCTTTTTCAGTCATTATAAAACGCCCTTTCTGCGTGTAGTTTCATTTGATTTTGTTGAGAGTATAGCACAAGTTTCGGGCTGTGTCAATAGTTTTTTTTGGGGTCGAGTGATAGAATAAAAAATGGTATACAAAAGTGGAGAATGCTTATGGGCAAATCACTCTCCACTTTTTGTATACTATATAAAAAGCGTGGCAGTGTAGAAAAAGTTATAGGTAAAATCCCTGCATATAATTTGTGTACATAAATGTGTCCTCGTCATCAGCGGTATTGTCACCAGCAGGCTTTTTTCTGCCACTAACACAAGAAGCCAAAATTATCAGACCGCCTAGAACAATTGCAACGCTCACTCCAAGGACTACCAAAACCGCACAGAAAATTTTTACTATCATAAACACCGCTCCAATCATATTTCTCATACTTCGCCATAATTACTATTATGATTATATGCTGGTTTTGCCTGATAATCAATAAAAGCCGTGTAAAATGCAGATAAAAATCAAGTCAGCTTTTGTCTGCAACGAAAATCTTGTGGTAAAAATATTTTTCAAAACGTTTCATGATTTAACAATTTTAAATGAAGAAAATTATAGCTTTCAGCTTAGTATAAAAATGCACAAACTGAGCTTTTTGTAAATGGTTAGCATTGTATATTACACTGAAAATGTACGATTCTTGAAAAATTATACATAAGTATGGGGCAAATACTTGACTAGATTAAAATTTTGTGATAAAATTATTAACGTGAACAAGTGTAATTATTGTTACTTATATGAAGTAAATATGGAAGAGGGAAAAATAATGAAAAAAATAGAACCCTTTAAACAAAAAGTATGGCTTGCGTCACCTACAATGCATGGTGAGGAGCTTGAATACGTTACTGAGGCTTATAATACCAACTGGATGTCTACAGTCGGTAAGAATATAAATGAGGTCGAGAAGATAGCGGCGGAGAAGTCTGAAGTCAAGTATGCTGTTGGCCTTTCATGCTGCACGGCTGCGCTTCACTTGTGCTGTAAGCTTGCTGGCAAGAGGCTTTATGGCAAGCCTGCTATATCTCATGGCGCTCTTGAGGGCAGAAGAGTTTTTTGCAGTGACATGACCTTTGACGCTACTCTCAACCCAGTTGTTTACGAGGGCGGTATCCCTGTTTTTATCGACACTGACAGAGATACTTGGAACATGGATCCTGTGGCACTTGAAAAGGCTTTTGAGATGTATCCTGAAGTCAAGCTGGTAGTAAGCGCTGAGTTATACGGTTTTCCTGGAAGAATGGACGAGATAAAGAGAATATGCGAAAAGCATGGTGCGCTTTTGATCGAGGACGCTGCTGAGGCTATGGGTGCTACCATTGACGGCAGACAGTGTGGAAGCTTTGGCGATTACAGCGCTGTAAGCTACAATGGCAATAAGATAATAACTGGTTCTAGCGGCGGATGTTTGCTGACTAACAGCCTTGAAGATGCAAACAAGGCTCGTAAGTGGTCAACGCAGGCTCGTGAGAATGCGGCATGGTATCAGCATGAAGAGGTCGGGTACAACTATCGTATGTCGAATGTTATTGCAGGAGTCGTTCGTGGTCAGTATCCGCATCTTGAGGAGCATATTGCGCAGAAAAAAGCAATATACGAGAGATACAAAGAGGGTCTTAAAGGGCTTCCCGTTAAAATGAATCCTATCGTTGAGGGAACAGAGCCAAATTATTGGCTGTCTGCACTTATCATAGATAAAGACGCAATGTGCAAGCAGGTCAGAAATGACAGCGAGGCTTTGTACATCAAAGAAGCTGGCAAGACTTGTCCTACTGAAATTTTGGAAGCGATAGCAAGCATAAATGCAGAGGGCAGACCAATATGGAAGCCAATGCACATGCAGCCTATGTACAGAATGCACGAGTGTGTTGGTCGTAACGGCAGTATCAGATGCCGCACAAATGCTTATATTGCAGGCGGTGCAGAAGATGTAGGCGCTGATATCTTTGACAGAGGCGCTTGCCTGCCTAGCGATAATAAGATGACTGAGGAACAGCAGGAGAGAATTATTCGAGTTATCAGGAGTTGTTTTGAGTAATGTATGCGAAATACATAAAAAGGGTACTTGACTTTGTTTTGAGTTTAATGGCACTTATCGTTCTGTCTCCGCTGTTGGTGATATTGATAATTCTTGGTGCAGTCTTTATGAGGGGCAACCCATTTTTTACTCAGGCACGACCTGGTAAGAATGAGAAGATCTTTAAACTCATAAAGTTTCGGACTATGGACAATCGCAAGGACAAGGACGGAAAGCTTTTGCCTGATGATGTGCGTTTGAATAAGTATGGAAGGATACTTAGGAGTACTTCGCTTGACGAATTGCCAGAGCTTATCAATATTTTGATAGGGGATATGAGCATTGTGGGTCCGAGGCCGTTGCTAGTGAAGTATCTTCCGAGATACAACGAAGAACAGCGTCATCGTCATGATGTTAGACCTGGTTTGACGGGATATGCCCAGGCACACGGTAGAAATGCTGTTACTTGGGAAGAAAAGTTTAAAATGGATGTTTGGTATACTCGCAATATTTCGTTTATAACAGATGTAAAAGTTATAATTGATACAGTTAAAGTTGTATTAAAAAGGGACGGTATTAGTTCTGATACATCGGCTACTATGGAAGAATTTATGGGAACTAAAGAGGTAAGTTAATGAAACAATTACTTATAGTCGGTGCTAGTGGGCATGGCAAAGTTGTTGCGGATATTGCAGAATTGAATGGTTATGATAGCATCTTGTTTTTTGACGATAACGAAACTTTGAAAAAGTGTGGAAAACATACAGTTGTAGGTTATTCTTCTGATATAGATAGGTACGAAGGCGATATCATAGTAGCTATAGGCAATGCTGAAATCCGCAGTCGCATACAAGACAGCGTGGCTAGCAGAAATTTTCCGACTTTAATACATCCAAGTGCGGTCATATCGCCGTCTGCTCAAATAGGGAGCGGAACTGTCGTTATGGCAAATGCGGTTATCAATGCCGACGCTGTTGTAGGAAAAGGCTGTATAATAAATACCTGTGCCTCGGTTGATCATGATTGCGTAATCGGCGATTATGTGCATATATCAGTTGGTGCTCATATTGCTGGTACGGTTGATATCGGCAATAAGACATGGATCGGTATAGGTGCGACAGTTAGCAATAATGTTAGTATTTGCGGGGGTTGTATTATCGGTGCAGGTGCTGTTGTTATTAGAGATGTGAATGAAAGTGGTACTTATGTTGGGGTGCCAATAAGGAAAATTAAATGAAAATAGTAATCTTTGCCAATAATTCGGGCGGTTTATACAGCTTTAGGAAAGAATTAATAGAGACTTTTGTTGAAAAAGATAATTCGGTTGTTGCATTAACTCCGTTTGATGATATGGTCTCTGAACTAAAGAATATTGGAATAAAACTTATTGAGACACCTATTGATAGAAGGGGAATAAATCCCATTAAAGATATCTCATTATTTCATAAGTATAAGAAAAAACTTAAGATTCTAGAGCCTGATTTAGTTATTACATATACAATAAAGCCTAACATATACGGGGGCTTTGCCTGCCGGCTTCTAAAAATACCTTATGCGGTCAATATAACAGGTCTTGGAACAGCATTTCAAAAAGATGGATTGTTGAGAAAACTTGTTACATTTATGTATAAGATTAGTTTGAAAATGGCTAAAACTGTTTTTTTTGAGAACTCTGAAAATATGCAAATTTTCCTTGACGAGAAAATCATTACAAGGAATCAAACCTGTTTACTAAATGGTGCAGGGGTAAATCTTGAACACTTCTCATTACTTGAATACCCACAGGATTGTGAAAAAACAAGGTTTCTTTTTATTGGTCGAGTAATGAAAGAAAAGGGTATTGATGAACTATTTGAGGCAATGGAAAAATTGATAACCGATGGAGTTAAATGCTCACTTGATATTGTTGGCAATTATGAGGAAGATTATGCTGATCAGATAAAAAAATATGAGTCAGAAGGTTGGCTTCACTATCGTGGTTTTCAAAAAGATGTAAGACCTTTTATTGAAAAATGTCACTGCTTTGTTTTACCGTCTTGGCATGAGGGAATGGCAAATACTAATCTTGAATGTGCTGCATCTGGAAGACCTCTTATAACAAGTAACATTGCGGGTTGTCGAGAAGCTGTTGTTAATGGAGAAAGTGGATTTTTAGCTGAAAAGCAGAATGCAAACAGCTTATATGAAGCGATGAAGAAGTTCACTCAACTGTCTTACGATGAACGTAAAGCTATGGGTTTAGTGGGACGTAAGCATATGGTGAATGCTTTTGATAAGAAGAAAGTCGTTGAAGAAACAATTTACGCTTTAAGTCAGAGGTAATATATTTCGACAATTGTATAAAAATAAGAATTGGCTGTGACGTATTCGATGACATTTTTAAAAATGCAATTGATCTAGCTGATGAGCTGATAATAAAAGAAACAAGGAATGATTAAATAATACATGAATATTCTCATATTTGATGAAGCGTCTTGGGATGATAGAAATTCATTTGGAAATACGGTTTCAAATTTTTTTTGTGGGAAAGCATGGAATCTGTCTCTTATACACATCTCCGAGCCCACGAGACGGAGCTACATCTCG
>ENA-OZAJ01000948-OZAJ01000948.1-human-gut-metagenome-genome-assembly--contig:-NODE-948-length-12219-cov-6.261181_pt1 | contig 12219 bp, 9 predicted proteins | sample MGYA00243301_ERZ653499 | MGnify/ENA primary metagenome ERZ653499 (study PRJEB26926, sample SAMN06165039) | human gut metagenome | biome: ENVO:00009003; feature: ENVO:2100002; material: ENVO:00002003... | reverse complement strand
AGATGTAGCTCCGTCTCGTGGGCTCGGAGATGTGTATAAGAGACAGTTCTAAAATAGGAACTGACACGCCGCTTTAAGTTAACCGCCTTGCCGACATATATCACATCATCATGGGAATCGTGCATAAGGTACACTCCCGGCGTCTGCGGCATCTTCTTTAATTCTTCCTGAAAATTAAATTCTCCCATAATAACTCCTACAAGTATTTTCTAATAGTATAACCTATTTTCATTTTAATTTGAATATAAAACAAGCCCTCATGACAAACTGACCTCTGTAAATCAAAGTTTTATTTCTGACTTACAGAGGTCTGTTCAAAAAACGCCTGCTCTTAATTTTTATTGTTCGTTATATTCGCTCTCGCCTTCATTGCATTTGTGGAAAATATCCATAAATTCTTTTCCGGTAATAGTCTCTTTTTCGTAAAGAAACTCTGCAATCTTATCCAGTTTATCTCTATTTTCTGCAAGAAGTTTCTTCGCATCATCGTATCTGTCTTTCAAAAGTTTCTTTACTTCTTCTTCTATCTCAGTAGCAGTCTTATCACTGCAGTTAAGCTGTGAGCTTCTACTCAAGTATGGATTTTCTACTTTTTCAAGGCTCATAAGTCCAAACTTTTCTGACATACCATACTGCGCTATCATGGAACGTGCAATGTCAGTTGCTTTTTCCATATCGTTTGACGCACCTGTTGTAACGGAATTAAAAACAATCTCTTCAGATGCCCGTCCTGCAAGCAGCGTTACAAGTCTTGCATTAAGCTCATCCTTACTCATCAGGAACTTCTCTTCTTCCGGTGCCTGAATTACATAACCGAGAGAGCCCATTGTTCTCGGTACAATAGTAATCTTTTGAACCGGTTCTGCATCTTTCTGTAATGCCGTGACAAGGGCATGACCGACTTCGTGATATGCCACGATTTTCTTTTCTTCTTTACCTAAAATTCTGTCTTTCTTTTCTTTACCGGCAATAACAACTTCAACCGCTTCCATAAGGTCATCCTGAGAAATTGCTTTTCTTCCGCATTTAACTGCATTGATTGCCGCCTCATTTACCATATTGGCAAGGTCTGAGCCGACCGCACCACTTGTAATGTTTGCAATCGCTTCCAAATCCACCGTCTCATCTAACTTCACATCACGGGAATGAACCTTTAATGTTTCAAGTCTTCCTTTAAGATCCGGGGAATCTACAATAACTCTTCTGTCAAAGCGTCCCGGTCTTAAGAGTGCTGGGTCAAGCACTTCCGGTCTGTTTGTTGCCGCAAGTATCAAAATACCCTTAGATGTATCAAAGCCATCCATCTCTGCAAGTAAAGCGTTAAGTGTCTGTTCTCTTTCGTCATTGCCGCCACCATATCTGGAATCACGGCTCTTACCGATAGAATCAATTTCATCTATAAACACAATACATGGTGCATTTTCTTCTGCTTGTTTAAACAAATCCCTGACACGGGATGCACCTACACCTACAAACATCTCAACAAAATCTGAACCTGACAATGAAAAAAACGGAACATGCGCTTCCCCTGCAACTGCCTTTGCTAACAATGTTTTACCTGTTCCCGGAGGTCCCACAAGAAGTGCTCCCTTTGGAAGCTTTGCACCAATAGCAGTATATTTCCCCGGATTGTGAAGGAAATCTACTAATTCCACAACGGATTCTTTAGCCTCTTCCTGTCCGGCAACATCCTTAAATGAAACTCCGGTCTCTTTTTGGATATAAACCTTTGCATTGCTTTTTCCAACGCCGAAAACTCCACCTTTTCCACCGCCGGCTTTTCTCATTATAAGCATCATCATTGCCCAGAAAAATACTAATGGAAGTATCCACTGCAGCAAAATCACTAATATACTTGTAGATGTATCCGCCTGTTCGCCCTTAAATGATACTCCCTGATATTTGGATTTAAGCTCAGAAATCAAATCGGGGTCATTCAGCTCTGTCGTCCAATATGTTACTTTAACAAGAGAATTAGTTTCTGTCTTCGGCGTAATAATTATTTTACCTGAATCAAAAACTACCGACTCTACCTGTTCATTATCAAGCAGTGCAATAAACTGATTATAGCTTATCTCCTTTTTTGTCGCCGTATCCACAAGATACGAGCTGAAAGTAGTAAATAATAAAGCTACCGCCAAAGCAATCAGCGCCATTATAATTCTATTCTTTTTTTGTTTCTTGTCATCCATGTCATTATTTGGCATATTTCTATTTGTATTATTATCCATGGTCATTCCTTTCATCTTTATATGTAACTTCTAATAGTATATATAAAAGAAACCTTGTACATTCAATCGCTTTGCAATTGGTAACATTATACCATATGTTCTAAATATAATGTGAATTTTTGATAAATAATTCATGAAATTTTCATTTTTTAAATTTATTGCAGTAAGAAAAGCGGGTCCGGATTTCTCCTTTCCCGCTTTAGAAAACTTATTTGTATTAATATTTGTCTGTTACTCAATACCTTGCTGGCTGAGCTGACTCATCTGATTGATAAGCGTTACAAGCATCGTTGTAACATCTGATGAATCTTCAGGAATCATTCCTTTGATTTCTGCCTTTCCTTCTTTGAAATTACAATTCATACTGATTTCCATCTCTGTATTTTCATCTTTGATTTTTCCACTCTCAAAGGTTATTTTTCCTTCGCCGTCATCTTCTGAGGCCTTGCTTACTATATTAAGCTTGTTGTCCTTTATAGTCTTAACAATATCATCTCTGCTGTCTTCCACTGTCTTGGCAGCGCTTGGAAGCTGTTTAATCATTTCATCATACTGTTCAACCATAAGTGCCATGTTCTCGCTGTCATCACCATAAATCTTCTTTATCAATTCTTTTACTTTTTCAAGCAGTCCCTGAGCATCATTTTTGAGGAAATTTACTGTTCCTGTTACTGCCTTATCAGCTGTATCACTATTTACTGTCAAAGTATAGTCATCACCGGCTTCACCTTCCAAATCCTTGTAGTTATTTTCTAACGCTTTGAACAATTCATCGAGAATATCTGCTGCTGATTTATTTAAATCTTCTGTCGCTGTAGGATATTTTTCGCCCAATGCTTCCATAATTTTTTCTAAATCAATAGAAATTGAACCGCTTATTCCCATCTGTGCAAGACTTGATTCTAACTGAGATGCCATGTCCGCATCCAATTTCTTTACAAATGCAACAATATTATCAACAGTTATGTAAACTGTTTTATCACTAATCACCATTGTAGCAACTTCTGAAAAATCATTTTCCTGACCTAATTTTGCAGAAATCTTCACTCCACCTTTAGTCTGGCTTTCCATCGTGCTTTCCATTTTTACAGTTACAATTGCCTTTCCGTCCTTGTCTTTCAGAAATGCCGGAATATCCTCTGAATCATCAGCTTTGTATGACACATTAAATTCAATTGTCTGAGTTCCTGTAGTTATTTTGCAAATATCCTTTAATTCTTTAAAATAACTGCTGTCTTTCTTTCCACATCCTGCAAACATTGACATAACCATTGCTAATGTCAATATAAGTGCTAAAATTTTCTTCTTCATAAATCCTCCACCTTTTTTATTTTAAAATAGTTCTTTTTAGAATACGCCCTTCATCGCTTTAGTGAAAGTTGTCTCTATGATATTTGCTTAGCAAAACATCATATTTCAGCTGTCAGCCTAGATTTGTTTCACTAAACTATAACAACAAAATATTTTCTGATAAGCAAAAATCGGTGCGACAGGATTCGAACCTGCGACCTCTGCGTCCCGAACGCAGCGCTCTACCAAACTGAGCCACGCACCGATGTAAAAATAATATTGTATTCCGTCAGCAGAAATTAATACTTTTATCGCCTATTTTCTGCCAACGAATTATAGTATACCACAAAATACCCTTCTATGGCTATCACTTTTTTATTAATTGATTTTAATTTCTGTCGGCACTGCTCCAAAAATCTACCGGCTCATAATCCCGCAGTGCCACCAAATAGCCTTTATTCTGTAATTCCTGCTGAATGTAATCCAATGTTTCCACTGAATCCGCTGTGACTGTATGATAATGATATTCTGAAGTTATCTGCTCTAAAGGAACTGATACACCGCCTTTAATACTATCGACGTATTTTTTTGCATCACGGCGGGATTTGATGTTCATTTCCACGCGAATAACACCGTAAAGTTTATGATACACAAAAACGTCTTCAACTTTTCCGCCGCAGTCTACGATAATATTAAGCTCTTCCAGCATTTTTTCTGCGCTGTGTTTCACCTTAAATACTCTCTGTATACTGCCCTTGTCCTGAAGAATATATCCCTTGTGGGTAGATATAATGCTATGATTTTTTGCCCGAAGTAAAGCTATATCCTGTACCACAACCTGACGGCTTATTTGAAATTTTTCGGCAAGCTTAGCGCCTGATACGGCGTCATCGCTTTCCTGCAAAATCTTTAGCAGGCTTTCCCTTCTTCTTTCTCCACTCATATTCTACCTCTCGAATAACTGTTATAACTTTTTATCATTGGTCTTTTTGGAACTTTTTAATGACAAACTGCTCTGACTGTCTTTTAATAAACTATCTTATATCCTATGCAGATTTTTAAGCGAAATATCCATAATCGGTGCAGAATGTGTAAGTGCACCGCTTGAAATATAATCAACGCCTAAGTCGACCAGTCCTGATATATTTTCCTTTGTCACATTTCCTGAAATTTCAATCTCCGCTTTTCCATTAATAATGCTCACCGCTTCCTTCATAACTTCATGTTCCATATTATCAAGCATTATAATATCAGCTCCTGCGTCTACAGCTTCTTTAACCATTTTAAGACTTTCTACTTCTACTTCAATTTTTCTTACAAACGGCGCATATTCCTTCGCCATCTCTATAGCTTTTTTCACACTGCCTGCCGCACCGATATGATTATCTTTTAATAAAACTCCGTCCGTCAAATTGTAACGGTGGTTATTTCCTCCGCCTACTCTTACTGCATATTTTTCAAAAATCCTGTTATTAGGCGTTGTCTTTCTCGTATCAAGAAGCTTAACTTTGCTTCCCTGCAAAAGCTTTGTAATGGAACGTGTATATGTTGCAATACCACTCATTCTCTGCAGATAATTAAGTCCTGTTCTCTCTCCGACTAAAAGCACTCTTATATCACCCTGAACAGTGCCCATAAGCTGACCCTTTTTAACTTCGTCACCATCCGTAACAAACAATTTAATACTTGTCTTTTCATCCAGAAGCTCAAATGCTCTTGCAAAAACCTGAAGTCCGCATATTACACCGTCCTCCTTGCATATTAAATCTACCTGCCCCTGACAGCCTTTCTGCATAACGGAATTAGTAGTAACATCTTCACTTGTAACATCTTCTTTCAATGCGCTTAAAATAAGTGGGTCAACACTCAATTTTAAAGTAATTGGATCAAACATCCTTTTTCTCCTCTCTCATTCGGATTCTTTACTGTTATCCGCTTCTTCTATTGCTCTCTTTATAATACATTTGTTTTCTTTTGCCCATGCTTTCAAGTCTTTGTACGGTGCAAAATTAATATTTTTAAATTCTTTTATCTCTGTATCGTCAAACTGCTCTGTCATTTCTATTGCCGCTCTCTTTGCAAACACCATGCTCTCCAAAAGAGAATTGCTTGCAAGACGATTCTTCCCATGAACTCCGTTGCACGCAGTCTCGCCTATCGCATAAAGCTGCTCCATAGAAGTTTTGCTTTGAAGATTAACTTTAATTCCTCCCATAAAATAATGCTGGGCAGGAACTACCGGAATCATATCCTTTGGCACATCATATCCGTGCTCCTTGCAATGTCTCACAATATTCGGAAAATGACTTGTTAGCTGTTCCTTATCTATCGGTCTCATTGAAAGCCAGACGTGATTTGTCCCTTCTTTCTGCATCTCTTCTTTAATGTTCTTTGTGACAATATCTCTAGGCAGAAGTTCATTCGTAAATCTCTCACCTTTATTATTATATAAAAGTGCACCCTCTCCTCTTACTGACTCTGAAATAAGAAAACTTCTGTCCTCTTCTTTCTCCGAATAAAATGTAGTCGGATGAATCTGAACATAATTCACATTCTGAACTTCAACACCGTGTCGCAGCGCCAAAGCAACTCCGTCACCCGTCAAATGTCTGAAATTGGTAGAATATCTGTAAATCCCGCCAATACCTCCACACGCAAGAACTGTATAATTTGCCATAATTACATCTAACTGACCGTCATCTTTTTTTACAATAACGCCGTAACATCTGTTGTCATCACAAATTAAATCAACCATTGTCCAGTGTTCTTGGATAGTCAGATTATTAAGTTTCTCACACTGTTTATACAAATGGCTTGTAATTTCACGTCCCGTAACATCTTTATGATATACAATGCGGTTATGTGAGTGCGCGCCCTCTCTTGTAAACGCAAGGTTTCCATCTTCATCTCTCTGAAAATCAACACCGAAACTCAACAAATCTTTGACTAAATCCGGCGATTCTTTAATCATAGTTTCAACCGCTGCCGGATTATTTTCAAAATGTCCCGCTTTCATTGTGTCATTAAAATAACTGTCATAATCATCAGAACTTTTAAGCATACACATTCCGCCTTGAGCCAAATATGAGTCACTATGCTCTACAATGTCCTTTGTAATCATCAAAATGTTTTTGTCTTTCGGAAGATTAAGCGCACAGTAAAGACCTGCACATCCGCTTCCTACTATTAAAATATCTGTCTTCATATTAATTAAACTCTTTTCTGTAACCGGATAACACAAATTATTTTGCGAACTCCAGCATATTAACTAACGGCGCATTTGCCTTAACTCTGATGTCTTCTTCCAGTTCTACTATCGGCTCAAGATTCTCTAATGCCGCCAGCACATTATCAATTGTAATCTTTTTCATATCAGGGCAGATTTGATCACCCTTTACCGAAAAGAACATTTTGTCCGGATTCTTCTGCTGCAATTCGTAAAATACTCCCGTCTCTGTTGCAATGAGAAATACCTCATCCTCAGACTTTGTAGCATAATCTATAATTTCCGATGTGCTTCCAATAAAGTCCGAAACCTCAAGCACTTCATCCACACATTCAGGATGTGTAAGTACCTTTACTCCCGGATGCTTTTCTTTTGCATCAAGGATGTGCTGTTTCGTAATTTCTTTATGTATTGGACAAAATCCATCATTAAAAATGAAATGTTTTTCAGGCACCTGTTTTGCAACATACTGCGCCAAATTATTATCCGGAATAAAGAAAATATCTTTATTATGAATTCTCTTGACAACCTTTATCGCATTAGAAGATGTCACGCATACATCAGAATGCGCTTTAATTTCAGCCGTTGAGTTTACATAACAAACCACTGCCACGTCTGGAAACTGTTTTCTCACCTGCTTTATTTTTTCTACTGCCACCATATGCGCCATTGGGCAGTCTGCAGAAAGGTCCGGCATTATAACTCTCTTTTCCGGATTCAAAATCTTTGCACTCTCACCCATAAACTTCACGCCGCAGAAAAGTATATTCTTCTCCTTTACCGTTGTAGCAAGCTTGCTTAATGCAAATGAATCTCCTACATGGTCTGCCAAGCTCTGCACCTGACCGTCTACATAATAATGTGCCAGTATAACAACATCTTTTTTCTCTTTAAGTTCTTTAATTCTTTGGATTTTATCCATATTTTGTCCCTGCCTTTTATCCTGCCGGTACAGTCTCCGGCATTTTACTTTCAAGTATTGTATGGCATTATAGCACACATGCAAAGAACTGACAAGACAGTTGTAAACACATTTATAGGTTTTATTTAGGATTACAGATTTGCAGATGGGAAATGTCACGAACACATTTACAGATATTGCTCATATTTAAAATTTATCATTTTCATTCACTATTATAATTTTTTTATATTCCTAATAACCTTCTTATATTATTCAGTGCATTATCCGCATCATACACCATCGGTGCTCTGTCAGGGAACCACACTGCCATTCTGTATACATAAAACAACAGGCTCAACACTGCCGTCACCACAACGCAGATTCTAATAATCCGCATTGCCTTTAATGTCTTATTTTCGTCAATCACAAAATAGCGCACAATCAGAAACGCCGATACAATTATTACGAGCGGTATCCAAAACGGATGCATAATCGTCGCTTCATATACTTTTCCCTGTGCAAGTAAAAGAAAAGCCCTTGTAATGCCACATCCGGGACATGGTATTCCAAGTGCCATTCTTATAGGGCATACTTTTCCGATAAAGAAATTAGACGCAAATATGTATACAGCAATTATTCCCATTAACGGAAGTTTTGTTCGTATATCACTTTTAATTAGTTTAATCTTTATTCTCATTATCCTATTTATTACAGCCTCTCTTTTATTTCGCCTTGACGATACGCTCTAAGAAGCTCCTCCAAGTCATAAATCTGCCGGATTATATTTCTTCCTATATCTGTATTTTTTACCATAAGACGCTGCTCTTTCGTTTCAAATTTGTTTCGTCCTGACTGTATATCTGCATTTTCGCTAATTGCCTTATCCACACTTTCAAAAGGCTCATGCGACATCAATCTCATACTATGAGAATTGTATATCAAAGTATATCCTGCGATTCCGGTTGTCTCATGGTAAGCCTTGCAAAAGCCTCCGTCAATGATAATAAGCTTGCCGCCTGCACGTACCGGCTGTTCCCCTTTTGTCACCTTAATCGGTGTATGACCGTTAATTATGTGTCCTATGGAAGGTCTGATTCCAAACTCTTCTAATATCATATCACAGGTATTCTCGTTCTGATAAAAATTATAATAAGGATTCTTCGGCTCTTCCCATGTGCTTTCGTCATCTATAAACATTCTCTCAAAAATTTTTATTTTTCTTCCCGAAAGCGGTGATTTAACTCCACGCCACAAGTACCACATAAAATCCAGACTGTTAATATCTTTTTTGCCAAAATATGCTCTGTGCGCCATTTTTTCCGCATAATCAAGATACGCCTTTCCACTATATACATTTCCACCCATATGTATCTTATCAAAATGTCCTTTTTCATCCAGCGGTATACATCCATGAAAAAGAAGATTATTATTAAAGCACTTATACAGACTTCCCTTTGCATATAAAAATTCTATATGATTCTTCAATGTCCTGCTCTCGGTAAAAGATTTTCTTAAGTCCTTTACCAACGCCTTTTCCTCAGGCGTAAGTTTATAACAGTTGTTCTCATCGATGGTCGGAAAATCCATATCATTCAGAGTATATTCCCTGCCATCAATATTTACTGTTCCTCTTTCATAATTAATGCGGTGAAGCAGCATACGGTCATCCATCTTGTATTCAGGATGCCGCATAATAATCTGTCCCTCCAGTTTAAAAAGGATTATCGTAACTGCCTTCAACGCTGCATCCATTGGCTCCATATTTCCATAATTTTTTTCTGCAAACAAGGTAAGCGTCCTAAGGCTTATTCCATATCCATTTTCTAACATTCGCATATTGTTATACTTTAAATTATTACGAATAACCGTTGCTATACAGGCGTCACTTCCTGCGGCTGCTCCCATCCACAAAACATCATGGTTTCCCCACTGAATATCTAAAGAATGATGTTCCATAAGCTTGTCCATAACCAAATCAGGATGCTCACCCCTATCAAAAATATCTCCCACTATATGCAGGTGATCCACTGCAAGTCTTTTAATAAGGGAAGAAAGAGCCACTATAAATTCTTCAGCATTCTGCACTTCAATAATTGTGTCCAAAATATTTTCATGGTAAACAATCTGATTATTGTCTTGATCTTTCTGCATATGCAGCAACTCATCAATAATGTATTTGAAATCTTCCGGCATGGCTTTACGCACCTTTGACCTCGTATACTTCGAAGAAAGAACCTTCGCAATTTCTATGAGGTTTTTCAACTGATCCTTATACCAGCCGACTTCAATATCTCCCTGCTCTTTAATCTGCTCCATTTTTTCTTTAGGATAATAAATAAGCGTACAAATTTCCCTGCGCTGCTGTTTTGTCATCGTATGCCTGAATATCATATCAACTTTATCTCTTACTTCACCTGCGCAATTATTCATTATATGTGCAAAAGCCTCATATTCACCGTGAATATCACTCATAAAATGCTCTGTACCTTTCGGCAGATTTAGAATTGCATTTAAATTAATAATTTCTGTGCAGACTGACTGAATTGTAGGATATTTTTCTGCCAGTAACTCTAAATATTTCTTATAATTTTGTTCCATATAAATCTCCATTCCGCGCGCCTTTGGCGCGGCACCAATAGCTGTGAAATTTTCTAAAAAAGAGCCGGACACCAAAATATTACGCTTGTAATTTTAGTGTGACAGCTCCTTTAATCCTAATCTTATTTTAATAATTCAAGTGCCTTTAGAAGCAGTTTCCATGTTCGCTCCGTCGATGAAATACTCAGTACTTCATTAGTCGTATGAACATCATGCATCTGAGGTCCGAAAGACACTGCATCCAATCCTGAAAGCTTTGATGCAAAAATTCCGCATTCCAATCCTGCGTGAATACCTTCAACAATCGGCGTTTTCCCATAGAGATTCTCATATGCAGAAACCATCACATCCCGTAACTTTGAATCAGCTCTGTATTCCCATCCCGGATAATCTCCCTCTACCTGCACGGTACCTCCGAAAATTTCTGTTAATGAGCAAAGCTTTTCAACCAAATACTGCTTTTCTGTATAGCTGGAACTGCGAACCGCGTAGTTCATTTTTACTGCATTCTTTTCTGTTCTTAATACTCCAAGATTTAAAGAGGTCTGTACCATTCCTTCCATTTCCGGGTTCATTCTTTGAACACCGTTTGGAAGATTTACAAGCGCAATAATTGTTGCCAGCGTAGATGCATCTGAGAGAGTTTCAACAAGATTCTGCTCAATAACATTAATATTAATTTTTGCATTCGGCTCGACTGATTTATACTCTTCTTTGATTGTATCAAAAGTCTTCTGAATAATTTCTTTCGCTTTGTCTATGCTTTCAGGAAGTACTGCTATTGCCGCCTCACTGAAAGTAGCTATTGCGTTATCCTTATCACCGCCATTAATTGTTACAATTCTCATTCCTATATTTTGGAATACATTCAGAAGAATACGTCCCATTGCGCAGTTTGCATTAACTCGTCCTTTGTGTATTTCAACACCGGAATGTCCTCCTGCAAACCCATCCATTCTGATTTCAATTATCGGCGCATTTACAGATTCTGCCTTATATGGCAGTACGCATGTTGCCGAAACACCCCCTGCACAGCTGACTGTCAATACACCTTCATCTTCAGAATCCATATTCATAAAGATTCTTCCCTTTAAGTCCGACACATCTATAAAATCTGCACCAAGCATTCCTATTTCTTCATCTACTGTAAATATAGCTTCAATAGGAGGATGTGCAATTGTATCATCATCCAAAACTGCAAGAGAATAAGCCACCGCTATTCCATCATCCCCGCCTAAAGACGTATCCTTTGCCGAAATGAAGTCTCCATCAATTTCCAAATCAAGGCCTTCTTTTTCCATGTTCTTACCGCATCCGTCAACTTTTACGGCAACCATATCAATATGCCCCTGAAAAATAACCGGCTCCGAGTTCTCGTATCCCGTGGAACCATCTTTCCAAATAATCACATTGTTCATTTTATCCTGTCTGTATTTTAAATCGCGTTTCTTTGCAAAATCAACAAGATAATCACTAATTTGCTTTATATTTCCTGAACCGTGAGGTATAGAACAAATTTCTTCAAAAAACTTAAAAACATTTGCAGGCTCTAATTTTGATAATACTCCCATAACACTCTCCATTCCGCCGCTTACATTTAACGGCACAAGTAATCATGAAAACTAAGTTTTCACTTTATTTTTTATTTGTACATTTTTTATATCGGCTTCCCTCTTTAACAAGCTGGTTTGTTTTTACCATATATGTAAGAAGCTGATTCGCAAAATCTCTTTTATCTTTAACAACTGCTTTATTTGGAGAGAAAGGCTGTTTCGCCGTCAAGCCGTCACAGATTTTTTCCACATCAGCAATTGTAATATATTCGTTTTCCTTTAAATACTTTCTGACTCTGCTTTCACCTTTACTGAAAAGCATTCTCATTAAGTCTCCTGTTTGATTTCTCTGTTTTGCAATTCCCCAGCCATATATAATCATTGTCGCTATGGCAAATAAAATTATTCCTATAATAATTG
>ENA-OZAJ01000939-OZAJ01000939.1-human-gut-metagenome-genome-assembly--contig:-NODE-939-length-12350-cov-6.459455_pt1 | contig 12350 bp, 4 predicted proteins | sample MGYA00243301_ERZ653499 | MGnify/ENA primary metagenome ERZ653499 (study PRJEB26926, sample SAMN06165039) | human gut metagenome | biome: ENVO:00009003; feature: ENVO:2100002; material: ENVO:00002003... | reverse complement strand
GAGCCTTATCGTCGGCAGCGTCAGATGTGTATAAGAGACAGATATATAACTGCCTTATTCCGGTGTATAAAGATTGTCATTCCATCCATATGGCATTTCTGTATTTCTATAAAACGGATTCGTCGATGATATCTGACTTAATATTTTATTGTAAAGATAACTGTGTCCCTGCCAGTTAGATGATTTGCTGTTTTTATAAATATAATCAGCCACCTCGGCAATTGACATTGACGCCATTTCTTTTGCGTATATAATAACCTGTTTGCCATCAGAATTTTCTGCTACCACAAAGGCTCTCACATGTATTGTATTAGTCATAAGATTTCCGAGTCCGGTAATTGTTCTCACATAATATGTATTTGTCGTATCAGTAGTGCTGAATCCGGCAAATTCACCTTTCTGTGTTGCAACATACCCGTAAGTACGGTTTTGATTATTATATTGCTTCTCTCCTATATAGCTATAACCTTTATCCGCTGTAATGTCATCGCTTACTTTTGCAGGATTCAGCAGTGTATAAGATATATCCAACTGACTGTCAGATTCATATCCGCTTGTATTTGTGTCAAGCGTGTATATTGTCCCCATATCCTGAATTGTGTAATTTTTGCCACTCACAGTAATCACAGATCCAACATTAGGTGATTTACACACTGTTCTGAATGCCACGCCGCTATCGTCACGCTCGTTTGTCCTTATCTGAAATCCTTCTATGTCAAGAGCTGTACTTACAAGAAGGTTTTCTATAGACATAAGTGCCGATTCGCCCGGTTCTGCCGATTTTCCATTAACTGAAGCCGTAACCTGAACCTTGTACTCCGCTGTATCAAGTCCGGTAAAATCATATGATACTATTCCGTTTGACACATTGTATCCTGACGTAACAGTCTCTTTAACTGTTCCGTCACTATATAACAATTTAATTTCATATGTAGTATCTTCTGTATACTGCCAATTAGCACGAAGCGTTCCTGCTCCTATATCATATAAGTCTATGGATTCTACTTTCTGTGGCTGTGCATAAACCTTTATATCATTTAACTGCTTTCCTTCTGAAAATTCACCATTTACACAAGTTTTAATTGTCACGCTATGAAGTCCTGCACTCACATTCGGCAAATTAATATTGAAAGAATTGATTGGCTGTGCCGAAAACTGAATCCAGTCAAGATTACATACATTTCCGCTGTCAACAACATACTTAACATAAATATCATGCTTTCCTGTAATGTCTTTGTCGAGCACTGCCGATCCCAGCTTATAGCTGTTCCAATTTTCCCCTGTGATTTCTTCCAAATATAAAGTTCCTGCAAGATTATTTGAATCCATGGAATCTACATATATTTCCAGTTTTGGATTATTACCTACACCGTTTGCATCTACAGCATACCTTGCGGTAATCTCTGTTCCGCTTCCGGTTCCAAAGTCAATGTCATTATATTTTGTCCAGTCACCGCTATGAGTGCCACCTACATTTTGAAGCGGTACTCCTTCCGAATCTGTACTGTTAGAATCCTTCACAACTCCACTCTGCTCCGACCAGTTTTCTGCCTCAATTACCGGAGATATAATTTTCGCAGGTTCTGATGAACCGTCTAAATATACATAGTATTTAGCATTTCCCGGCATATCGACAGAAGGTGTTAATGAAACATCAATAGTTTCCGTGCCACCTGCAGCTGAAGCTTCTGTTACTGACGGTACGGAATTTTCCACGCTGTCTGTAAGCCCGCTTACTACACCCGGTGTATATTGTTTAAATATCGAATTTATATTCGTATTTTCATAACAAGTTCCGACATTTGACCATTTTGCAAGTATATCTTCATAAGAATCTGTCTCCAAATTAGGTTTATCAACCGATTGATTATAAAGTCCCCAGTTTCCATAATCAGATGTTGCTTTATAACTCCAGACTGTCCAGCTTAAACCGCTGTCATTTAACAGCTGAAGTCCCTGAGTCCATGCGTCAGAATTTGCAAAATAATTAAATTCACCCATAATACTCGGAACATTGTAAGATGAATGTGCCTGAATATTTTCTATCTTTCCTGTCATTTCACTGATTTGCGCATCTACATCACTGTCAGCTCCATATTTATAATTATGATATTGATACATTACGTTTGTCCAGCCATACACTGACGGCACCGGCAAATCATCCGGCCACCATGTACCCATCATAATAATCATATGGTCTGCATCCACTGCCCTGATTCTTTTATATGCATTATCATATACATTCCACAACATAAGACGCAGTTCTTCATCCGTATAACTTGTAGTATATCTATATTCATTAAACGGTTCATTTAATAAATCATATCCTGCAACAACCGGGTTTCCTTTGTAATGCTTTGCAATTTTCTCCCACATCTTATAATATTTTTCCTGATTAGATGCTGCTTCATCTCCAAAGAAAAACTTAGATGCACCTAATTTATCGCTTCCGCCGTCAACACCTGAATGGTCGCTTCCGTTCTGTGAACCGTAAGCTCCGTGCATATCAATTATTACATAAATTCCATGTTTCCCGGCTTCTTCAACAAACCAGTCAATGCGTTCAAAAGCATCCGGATACCAGTTATCATTTTCATCCACCAGATTTCTGTACCATATTGGCAGTCTGATACAGTTAATTCCCAAATTCACGCAATTATCAAAATCTGCATCTGTCCAGTAATTTTTTTCATATGTTTTAATAAGGTTTCTCGCTTTTTCTGCTCCGAATCTACTTGTCAATGTACTGAGAATTGTAGTCTGGTCCTTAACATTAGTAGTAATCTGCGTAGGACACATCCACATCTCCTGAAGCATGTAACCGCCGGCATTTACTCCTTTAAGTACTACCTGCTCTCCACTGCCATAATTATTTTTGACAACTGAACCGTCTGTTTTTAAAAAATGTTTATATCTAATATTGCTATCTCCTGCCGCCTTCACTTCCTTTACGTTTTCAACCGTAACAAGAGCTCCCGTAGGAGCTCCGATTATTGATAATGTTAATATTAGAGTACATGCAACTAGTCTTTTATATAATTTCATTTTGTCTTTTCCCTTTTTAGTTAGTCGGTGTATACAAATTGTCATTCCAGCCATATTCCTGCTTTGTATATGAATCTATATACAGTGAATTTCCATACGAATAGTCATAATGTCTCAATATTGAATTGTATAAATAAACATGACCTATCCAGTTTGCTGCAAGACTATGTGTATACAAATAATGCGCTGTCTCAAGGATAGACACGGATGCCGTATCCTGACTGTAAATAATTGTTCCATCCTCTGCTACTACAAAGGCTCTCACTAATATTGAATACGGAATCATTGCCTTCATTGTATTCACGTCATTTTCTCCGTCACCTATTGTTCTCCAATAAGTAGAATATCCGTCTTTTGTTTCTGTTATACCTGCATCTGTTGCCACATATCCGTATGTACATACATAAGAATTTCCATTATATACAGCATTATTCTTTCCGGTATAATAATCTGCTCCTGCTTCAGGCGAATCCTTTAATATCGTATATCCGGAATCAATAAAGTCATAATTATGGTTTCCGCTTGTATTGTTCATATCAAGAGAATATATAGTTCCTATTTTCGCAACCTTATACATCGTTCCGTCTGCTATGACACTTTCACCCACTGCCGGTGCCTTACACATTGTTCTGAATCCGATAGGAATATTTTCAGCATCATTTGTCCTTATCTGAAAACCTTCTACCGTAACATCAGCACTTGTTTTGCACCCCGGCATATCCGAAACAGTTGCCGAATTTGAAACTGCACTATCAGAAAGCACACCGTCCACACTGGCCTTTATACTCACTGTGTGAGCTCCGCTTGGTATTCCTGTAAGCTTCACATTGTATACAGGTCTGGAAAACTCTATCCAGTCAAGATTTGCAACATAATTATTGTTTATGGATAAAAATGTTAACGCAATCTTGTGGTTCCCTTCAAACATTTGATTAAGTGTAAATGTTTCTTCCTCATAATATCCCCACTGTTGTATCTTCGTAAGAGGCAGTGTTAATTCCTGATTCCACTGTGCATCATCCCAGTCAGAATCCACATACATTTTTATCCTTGGAGTCTTCGTACTTACTCCTTCACTTGCTGTTGAATATCTCGCTGTAACTTGATAAGCTCCGTCTTCCGGCATCTGAACCGAATCAAATTTAACTGTTCTATTATTTTGTGCACCTGTCAATGCTGTAATTCCCATATCATACTGATCATTGTGACCTTCACCATACCAGCCTGAATTATTACTTTCCGCCTGAACTCTGATTCCTTTTCTTGTTACATAAATATCATTAAGATTGTCTATAATCTTCACCGGTTCAGTTCCATCATCCAAATATGCATAAAATGAAACCGACTTGCCTTCATTAATTGCCTTAACGGTGTCAAGCTCCGGCATCCATGATACATTCATACTTCCGAGTGCTCCGACAGCCCGGACATTTGAAACCGGAGTAACTGTTCCGGTCTCTCCCTCAGCCTTTACATCTTTTTGTGCAGTGAATGTTACTGTACCTGCAGCCAGCGTAATACAGCAGGCTGTGGCAATAACCTTATTGAAAAATCTTTTCATAACTTACTCACTTTCTGTTATTGAACAGATAATATCATATGTCTTGATAATCCCTCCAATAACTTTTCAAAATCATAGTGGAAACGGAAGGTCATCACTCGTCTCATCAGGAGTTGAAGGTGTGGCATATGTTACTGATTCTCCATCACCTTCGTTATCGTGAGCCATAAGCTCCAATTCTGTTTCAAACCGCGTTACTTCTATCTCCGGTGTCTTATATCTGTTTTGATTATGCATTTATTATTCCTCCTCGCATCACCATTAAAGATAACACTTTATTATCACTTATTACTATAATCTTATATCGCAGCTATGCTCTGATTTTTGTATATCATCTGCATAGCCGCTCTATATTATTTTTTAATATAATCTTTGTATATACCGTTATCCCATGCATAAGGCACTTTCTTATAAAATCCATTATAACCGTATTTTCCGGTCTCACTGTAAATCCAGTCAAATACTGTACTATATGCAGTACCCGAAGCCGCATTTAAATTAGTGAGCAGTTTTGAAGCATCAATATTGATTGGTTCAAATGCACCATGACCAGACGAGCCTGATTCACTATGATATGTATATCCCTTTTGACAATATACATAATTAAGCATATCTTTGTATGTTCCGTTTGCCAAAGCATAATTCTCATCTGAAGCCGATGTGACATTTAATGCCTTTAACATACTCTGACAAATGCCAAGTCTGTTATTCTTTATTGTAACTACATTTAATATATTATCATACAGAAATTCATGGCCTTCTTTTGTACTAATCTTCTGATTCTGATACAGATTATCAGCTATTTCGTACATATTTACGGTAAATATGTTATTGCCATATTCAACAATTTCTCCGCCATTTCCATCATCTAATATTGCAAAAGCACGGAATGTAAGTTTTTCTTCTAATGCTTCATATACGTAATTTTTTCCGACAAAAGTCAATGCATAATAATCCCAGTATTCTGCCGGATGCTCATCATCATCCTTTGTCGTCCAGTTCTTATATACACCTGCATCAGTTGAATTATGAATATAAACATAATCCTTATAAGCGTCTGCCGGCTCCAATACCATCTCTTCCGCAAGCTTGCTCTTATCATCAACATCAAGCTCACTGCTTCTTCCGTAAATTACTCCAAAGCGTTTTACGTCTTTTCTCTTAATTGTATTCTTACTTACACGACATACTACTCTAAAAGATGGATTAAATTCTGATACTCCGCCTTCTGCTGAGTTTGTGTTCATTTGGAATCCCTGTACTTCTACATCACCGATGTCATTATTATCATTAGTACATACAATTTCTGATTCCGCACTGATTCCTGCTGTCGTAACACTCAATCCATTATCTGCTCTTGTTATGTCCGTCCCTGAAGCACTCCATGACGCCGTATAATAATCACTACTGTAATCATCTTCACTGATTAAAGCAACACAGCCGTCATAAACTTCAAAAGTAATACTTTCACTGTCTTTCAAATTAAACTCATATGCACCTGTACCTGTAGCCGATGCTCCATTTCCGGCTGTAACAGCATCCACTGCCGTATCATTCAGCTTTAATCCAAGAGTAAAATGGAATGACTTGTTCGTATCACTCATATTTCCGGTTACTTTCTTGCTGATTGTCAGCTGATGACTCAGCTTATATGCATTTGTAATTGTAGTTGCATTTTCCGTATCTACATCATAGTAGAATGTAGTTGCGTATGTAAGATCTGTTTTATTTAAATCTGACAATGGCACATCTACTGTTCCTTCTGCGGTTGTAACCTGACTCAAATATCCTCTATAGCTTCCTGAAATCTCTATACTTGGATTTGCCACAACTTCCGATATTATGTAATTTGTTTTAGTTGTAAGTCCGACATCGGATGTTTTTATATTTATTGTTACAAAGTATCTGTCAGGATCACTATCCGCTGCTTTGTCAATTTTTGTAAAGCTATCCTTTGTCAGTTCCTCTGTCTTATATGTTGTCGCACCGTCCTCACTTTGAAGTTTCAGCGTTATTCTATAATCATTTGGCAGCTCTGGCAGTCCTTCTACAATTTTTGTAATCGCAATCGTGCCACTCTCATAATAAAGTTTTAAATTATTATGATTATAAGCTACAGTCATTTTTCTGTCTGTGTCCAAATAATACGGAACTGTCGTACTCGCATCCGTACCACCTATCGTAGATTCAGTCAATGTATATTTTGATAAATCAACTCCGGTAATACTTGACGGTATTCCGACTCTGCTGTATGGATCTACAAGACCGCTTACTGTAGCCGTTTCCTGTTTTTCACCATTTACATAATACTCAATTGTATAACTCTGTTTCATGGCAAATGATACATTATCCAGAAGGTTACCTACTGTTTCGTTTGGAGTGTCTGTTTCATTTCTCTTAGCTCCACCTTCCGATACAAAGAAGAAACGTGTCAAATAATTCGTTTCACCTTCAGGTACGTTATATTTACCACTGTGATGTGCCCAGACACCCTTTGTTTCAGGACTCATAACTTTCCACACATATGCTTTGCTTCCATCATCTAATGTAATCTCTGTCTGTGCCGAGTAATCAGCTGCACCTGTGTCTGATAGATTTTTCTCTTTAGCTGCCTCAACTATTGTTGCAATCTGCTCTTTTGTTGTATAAGCCTGTGCGTCCTGTGAAGACATTGCTACAACATACATTGTATTTTGATTCCAACGTCCTGCATGATCCAAATCCCAATAACATTCCGAGCCCGGTGTTGTCAATATATCCTGATACAGCGCACCAACATTCTCACAGTTAAGCTCTGCAAACTGGTCACCGTGACTGTTATCCTTATACATTTCTTCCAAAGTTACTGAGAATTGGTTTTCTTGCCCGGATTGATTAACTCTTAAGTTTCTTCCGTTTACAATCTCAATGTCATGACCAACTCTTACTGAATTGACTCCATTTGACCATCCCGGTCCTGTTGTCTTCCAAACCATTCCCGGATATCCGTTCGGATACTGCTGTTCATCACCGTTTGCATTAAATGGGAACTCTGCCCCATCTTCACCCGGTGCAAACATTGCCGGATTTTCAAATCCTCCATTTTGAACATTATTATAAAATGGTATACGATATGGCTGCGACCATTTCTCGCTTCCAACTTTTCTGACTCTATAATATTGTCCACCGCCTAAATCCATGGCAACATTCACAGTCTGTCCATTATTATTAACAATGGTCAAATCATATCTCTTTTCTGCAACTGTCTGCCAGTCTGTACTTCCGTCACTACTTCTCTGCCACTCGTAAGATGCTCCACTCTCAGGATCTCTAACTCCAAGACAACCATTCTCACGAATTGAATCTTCTATAAAAATATCATGTGACTTCAAGACTTTAATCTTAAACCTTGAATTAAATTGAGGCGATTTGCCCGCTATAGGTTCATTATTTGAAAGATTCTCTTTTTTCCAAACCTGACAGCCGATTTCTGTAATAACATAATCAGCACTTCCAAAATCCAGTCCTGCCGGAAGTATGTATTTCACTGTCGCCTCAGTCTGTGTTGCATATTTTGCGATGCTTTCACTGTGTTCAGATGCTCCCCAAAGACCTGAACCGCTTTCCTGTGATGACCAGCATACTTGATCATTATTATAATCAATCTCATATCCATACGGATTCACATAGAAAAATACTTCTTTGCCCGGCTCATATATAACTTCGTATGTATCATCAGTTGCCAAAACATCTCCTTGAACAAGACTGGAATCTATAAGTGATGTTCCGTCCATTTCAGATTTTTGCAATTTGCTTACCGGATAAATACCATACTGTTTTCCTGCCTGAGCCTGCCAGTAATCTGTCTTTGACAAGTCCTTGCCCCAAACTTCAAATTCATGAAGAGATACGCCCCAACCGTCTTTTATACGTTCGTCTGTATAAAATCTTACATAAGATGCAGTAACATTATCTAGATGCAGGCTGCATCCAAGAATTTTATTTTTAAATTCATCTGTATTAACGACAGTTTCATCTCCATGCTCTGTCCAATTGTTTACTGTCGCTGCGTCTGTCCATGTCTGTCCATCATCAGATACCTGTATTCTAAAGCTTTTTGCATATGCGCGCTCAAATTTCAAATCTACGCTTTGAAGCTGACACTGTCTTCCAAGGTCAACCGTAACATATGGATTTGCTTCGTCTTTATTTGAAGCCCATCTTGTAGAATCTTTTCCGTCAACTGCATCAGATGCAGGGCGTGTATCCTCACTTGAATTTGAATCTGCCGAGCGGTTTAATACCACATCTGAAATACCTGCAGGTATCTTTTTACCTCTTACTTCAAACTCGTAGATGGATACTCCTCCATAATTCTGTGCCACATCACTGACCTTAAGTTTAACATAAGCTGCTTTTCCAAGGCAGACATGACCTTCTTCTCCTTCATTAGGCGATACCCATTCAATTTTACCGCCCTCTCCTATATCTGCGTCATTATTAAAATTAGTTACCGTTCTTGCCGTAACCCATGTCTCGCCGTCTCTTGAAAGCTGAATTTCAAAATCATTTGCGTACGCTCTCTCAAAAAGTAATCTTACTTCTTCGATTTCATACATTCCTTCCAAATCAATTGTCATCCAGTTATTATCACTTCCACCTGATGCCCAGCGTGTGTCCGGATCAGCATCCACCGCATTCTCAGATGGATTCTTTGATTCTGAACCTCCGGCAGTAACCGGCTTCCCATAAGCAAGGTTTGTTTCATCAACAATTCTATCTAATCTGAAATAATCGATATTAGCCTGCTGCCAATCACTATTATCTGCATAATATACATTTGAAGCTCCGGTAATATCTATAATATTAATTCCTTTATTAAGCGTAACTGTAGTTGTAAGTGTCTTAACTGTCTCCCAGCCTCCTGTTGAAGCTGCATCCAGCGATACCCAGCTATTGTCATCTGTTCCATTAATTCTATAGTCAATATTTGTGTTTTTTGAATTATTCGCCGCGTAAGCTATAGTAAGCTTGTAGTCACCCTTATGCTCTGCATTCACATAAGTAGTAAGATATGAACGTCCGTCAGCCGGCCATGTATTCATACCGCCTACAGCATATTTATTCGAAAAACTGTCATTATTTTCAAGTGTATACGGAGTTTCCGCCGATCCCTGAGTATATGCATGAGCATTCTCAGCTTCATTATTGATTTCTACATCTTCCGGTGCGTATTCAAATGTAAAATAATCTATATTTGCTACATATTTTTTCCCTGAATCAGGAACAAATTTCAGATAAATTTTGTGGTTTCCGCTTGGAATAACTGCATTACCTGTTAAATCCGTATAATCTCCCCAGCCTGTTCTCGCTGTTGTATGAATTGTTGCGACAGGTGTGTCCGTTATTTCATCAACGTATATTTCAATATTTCCTTCAGCCTCACTATTTGCTGAATATCGGAATTTTACTTTCGAAGTTTTCCTATCAAAAAATACATTGTACTCTGCCCACGAACCACTTTCAGATCCGCCTAGATTTCCTGTACCGCTCTGTCCATAACCTGTTCCGGTATCTTTCTTGACTGTACCATAAGAAGAATCAAAATCTTCACCTTCAATTTTGTTTCCGGTAAGGTTAGTATTTCTATATTCAAAAGCCGTCTTTGCATAAGTTGCCCGCGTAAATGTAAAACAATCCAAATTTGCCCACTGATTCGTTCCATCATCTTGCAGGGCTCCGGTAATATCTATTTTGTGTATGCCTTCACTAAACTCAATAGGTACGGCGGCTGTCACAGTTCCTACTGTATCCCATGCCGTGTCAGCCGTGCTCGTAGCTGCAATGTCCACATTTGTCCAGTCTCCGTCATCCATTCTGTAAGCAAGTTTCGTATCTGTCTGTGTTGCATAATTTATATTCAAATTATAAATTCCCGCCTGTGTGACATTAACATATGTAGTTAAATATGCAGGGTCATTTGCACTGGCCAAAGTATTCATATTTCCTACTGCCTGATTGTTAGAAAACTTGCCGGCTGACTGCTGTACATTATGTTGTCCGTTCATTGAACCGATTGTAAAAGCATGGGCGTTCTCCGCCTCATGTTTGTCTGTCAGCTTCTCCGGTGCATACTCAAACTGGAAATAATCTATATTTGCTACATATTTCATTCCGGAATCCGGCTCCATAACAAGATAAATCTTGTGGTCACCATAAGGGATATTTACATCATCAACCGTAACTTCTTTGTATGTCTCCCAATCGTCTCCACCTGTAGCTGATGTTGTTATTGTTGCTGCAGGAGTACCTGACATTTGGTCTACATACATTTTAATCTTGCCTGCCGCATTGCTGCTTTTAGCCGAATATTTAAATTTAACCTTTGACGTATTTCTATCAAAATAAACTTTGTAACCGGCAACTGAACCCGCTATGCTGCCTCCTAAGTATTTATTATTACTCAGACCACTTTTATCCATTGAACTGATACCTGTACTAATATCAGTTGAAAAATTTTCTGCTTCCAGTAAATTTCCACTTGTTCCCGTATATCCATCAAAAGCATTTGTAGAGTATGCCTGAGCTATTTCCTCATCAGTTCCGTAAATACCCATTTCCCAAATTGACATTCCATATCCGTTTGCTCGCTTTATCGTATATATTCTCACATACTGAGCCTTTACAGTACTGTTAAATGTGACTTTATCTACTTTATGTTTATTCCAGCATGTAGGGGTGACTGTAGCTGCCGTATCAAAATTCACTCCATCATTTGATGTCTCTATATTATATATGGCCGACTGTGCTACTTCCCAGCTGATGCACACCTTTGAAATATTATATTCTGTACCAAGATTGATTGTAATATAATGACCATCAACCTGACTTTCTGCTGCCCACCTTGCATCACTGTCATCATCATATTTTTCAACATTTCCATCCATTATCCTTGATGGTTCCATTTTGCCTGAATACGCATCTGCGCTTGCCGTAATCTGTCTATACTTAGTATATGACAAATAATTTTTTAATGTTGTATCATCTTCATCAGTTGGTCCGAAAACTGTCTTCCAGCCTGTAGTACTTGCATCATCTGTATAATAACCTGATTTGTCTGCATTGACTCCGACAGCCTTTGCGCTGATACCATAGATGCCGATTTCATAAATAGATACACCGCCATGCTTTGAAGTGTCACTTGCGCTTATGGTACATCTCTCGACAACCTGTATTCTTATATAACGCGCTTTTATTTCATTCTTTAGGGTTACTTTATCAATTCTGTTTCCTTCGTATGCCGTCTCTGTACCGCCTGAAGAACTCCCAACAGTAACCGCATCTGTAAAATCTGTATTATTATGGGAATACTGAATTTTGTATGTTTTCGCATTTGCTACTTCCCAGTTAACATAAACTTTGTTAATGCTGTAAGCCGCTCCCAAATCCACGGTAATCCAGCCGCTGTCTCCGCTCGTTTTAGCTGCCCATCTAGTACCCGAATTATTATCAATTGCGTAATCTGCAAGACATCCGTCACCAGAATCTTCTGCCGACTTTCCCGCGATTGATGCCGCATATCTGACATAATTGTGATATGTTACAGCTCCTTCTGTTTCAGAGTCTCCAAAAGTAGTCTGACCATCAGTTATTTCAGCAGTATATGTATCTGTAGTAACCGTGCCCGCTGCCTCTACTGTACGGGGACCCGGTACATAACCTGTCTCTTATACACATCTCCGAGCCCACGAGACGGAGCTACATC
>ENA-OZAJ01000928-OZAJ01000928.1-human-gut-metagenome-genome-assembly--contig:-NODE-928-length-12440-cov-5.526363_pt1 | contig 12440 bp, 13 predicted proteins | sample MGYA00243301_ERZ653499 | MGnify/ENA primary metagenome ERZ653499 (study PRJEB26926, sample SAMN06165039) | human gut metagenome | biome: ENVO:00009003; feature: ENVO:2100002; material: ENVO:00002003... | reverse complement strand
CAGCTGCCGCTGCAAGCTGCCAAGAAAGAACGCCAACAATCGGAACAAGAATATACGCAAACGGTCCTGCGATAGTAGCAAGGATTGAGGTGTCAGCAGTTTCAGCAACTCCAAAGCTCCATGTAAAAGTCTGCATAACTTGAACTATTGTATTGCAAAGAAGGATAATAGTAGCAGCTTTAACTATGTAAGCCCAGCCACGGCTGCACATTGATTTGAAAGCACCCCAAAGAGAAGGAGCTTTGTACTCCGGCAACTCAATAATAAAGAAAGATTTTCTCGCCTTATAGCCTGTAATTTTATTGATTAATAATGCTCCGAGGAAAATAAGCAAAATACCAGATAGATACATCAAAGTACTTACCCAGCCTGCATCCTCAAAAAATACTCCGGCAAAAAGGGCGATTACAGGGATTTTAGCACCACAAGGCATAAAAGGAGCGAGCATTGCGGTTGCTCTGCGTTCACGTTCGTTACGAATGGTACGACTTGCCATAATTCCGGGTACTGCACATCCTATAGTAATAACAAACGGAATAACAGATTTACCAGAAAGACCGACCTTTTTAAAGATAGGGTCAAGTACAACCGCTACACGAGACATATATCCGCAATCCTCAAGGAGAGCAATTAGGAAATACATTACCATAACAAGCGGCAGGAAACCGATAACAGCAATCACACCACCGATCACACCGTCAACAAGCAATGCGGATAAAAGCGGATTTGCATTTTCTAAAAGACCACCGACCCGGCTCTGAAAAGCCTCAAGCCAACCAACAAGTAAATCTGCAATAGGAGTACCAACCCAAATCTGTGAAATTTGGAATACAAGGAACATCACAATAGCAAAAATCGGAATGCCAAGCCACTTATTTGTAAGTACAGCATCAATCTTGTCACCAACATTCTTGTCCTTAGCGAACACTTTGCGACTTTCAACATCTTTCACAATGCCATTAACAAAATCAAAACGCTTACGGTCAGCAGCTTCTACAGCAGCTTTATCTGTAAGGTCAATATCGCCTTGATGATAAGGCGCGTTTTGCGTTCCGCCTGAAACAGTTATAGCTTTTTCCACAACAGCTTTCAAACCGTCGGATGAAGTGGAAATTGTTTCAATAACAGGACAGCCAAGTTTTTCAGCAAGCATTTCCGTGTTAATTTTTGTTTCTTTTTTCTTATTGAGGTCACTCTTATTCAAAGCAACAACAACGGGAATACCAAGTTCCAAAAGTTGTGTAGTAAAGAAAAGACTACGGCTCAAATTAGTAGCATCTACTATATTGATGATAACATCAGGGTTTTCTTTCTTTACATAAGAACTTGTTATACTTTCTTCGCTTGTAAAAGGTGACATTGAATATGCACCGGGAAGGTCAACAGCCGTCAGTTGTTCACTTTCGGGACAATAAACCTTCTTAATTGTATGTTCTTTCTTTTCTACGGTAACACCTGCCCAATTTCCGACCTTTTCATTGCGTCCAGTCAAAGCATTGTACATTGTGGTTTTACCTGAATTTGGGTTGCCTGTTAAAGCAATTCTCATTTTTGATTCCTCCTCTTTATTTGTTAACTTATTTGAAATCCTTTCGGATAAAGCTGCAAATCGTATGTAGTTAGCAATCGCTAACTGTACCATGTAAAAAAAACTGATTTAACATCAGCGTTTTTTAGACAATAATAGCTTCTGCTAACTGACTGTCAATATTATATCTGCTGTCCTTTATAGAAACTACGCAACTACTTTTTAAATTTGAAACAACTGTTATAGCTTCACCGCTGTAACAGCCAAGAGAAAATAAAAAAGATTTCATTTCTTCATCATCTGTAACTATGTCCTGAATAATATATTCTTTGCCTACTGCTGTATTTTTTAGAATCATACATATCACCTCTTTTTCTCCCAAAAATTTCAGTTAGCAATCGCTAACCCAAGCCTTTAAAAAAGTAGTTAGCAATGTCTAACCATTAATTATTATACTCACTACTCCTAAATTTGTCAATCCATTTTTTAAGTAAATTCTTGTGGCTGAATTATTGATTTTTTTAATTAATTTATGTTATTATATAAGTTACAAATTTATGTAAAATTGCCTACGCGAAAGGAGGGAACGCTATGCCATTGAAAGAATCCGGCGAAATGTATCTTGAATCCATCTATGTTTTATACAAATCACAGAAAAGTGTTCGCTCTATTGACATTGCAGAGTATATGAATTTTTCAAAGCCGAGCGTCAGCCGTGGTGTAGGTATTCTAAAAAAACAGGAATATATAACAGTCGATAAATATGGTTATATTTCTCTCACTAAAAAAGGTATAGAAGCAGCCGAGAGTATCTTTGAGCGTCACACCTTACTGACAGCTATCTTCAAAGCTATTGGCGTTGACGAACAAACAGCTACAGACGATGCCTGCCGTATAGAACATGTTATAAGCGATACTACTTTCAATGCTATTAAAGAATTTTACAAAAAAATGAAATAATTATAGCAAAAGAAGCGTCACCTTTCATCACCAATGCAAACAACAAAAAAGCAATATGTATCTCTTGAAAAATACACATTGCTTTCTGCAATCCTGTTTGTCAGCCGTTAAAGTAGTTTGTTTTCAATACCTCCTTATCGGCGTTCAACAAATCCTGTCTCCTTTAATATGTTTTGAAAATAATTAAACAAGTTTATTAATTTCACTCTGCATTAATGCATAAGATACAATACCCAATCCAAAAACACCAAGTAATAGATAAACTATACCTGAGTTGCTGGCTGGTATTCCTCTTTTTGTCTTTGCATTGTCAAGCTTTTCACCTTGTTTGTACATCCAGTACAAACCGTAAATATTGCAAGTAACAATAGACAGAAGAAGCGCTGTTCCACCTGAAGTGTGATGTACTTCACCATCTAATATGTTTGCATCATCTGTAAGCACCACAAACCAGTACAGTCCATAGATTCCACAAGTCACAATAGACAAAAGAATACAAACACCAATGTTTCTCTGCTGCATAACAATTCCCTCCTTTGTAATTATTAGAATATACTATTTAAGTATACCAAATATAGGAAAGATGTCAATTATTTGCAATCTAGAAAGCCAGTCTAAAATGCATTTGAAATGCATTATTCTTCCGGCAAATACGTAGGCGCATTCTTAGGACTTTTACCTTTAATTACATTATGATAATAAGCATAAGTCATTTCTTTGCGATTGCCATTAAAAACATCTGCATCTGTCACTTCACCCAAAAATACTGTATGTGTATCTGTCTCCATAGTATTTATCACACGACATACAATGTATCCGCATGAATCCTTAATTACCGGTACATCGTTAACAATCTTAAAGTCAACTCCTATAAATTTGTGATTGTCTCTTCCCGAGCGGAAACCAAAACCGCCAATCAGAGAAGGTTCCGAATCCTCCGCTAAAATTGAAATAGAAAACATTCCGCTCTTCTTAATACACTCATTAGTATAATTATTATGATTAATGCTAATAGCTATTGTTGCCGGCGATGATGTTATCTGCATTGCCGAATTTGCAGTACATCCTGTTGCTCTGCCCTCATCCATAGTCGAAATAATGTATACTCCGTATGAAAGATTTCTAAAAATGTTAGTATTCATATATTTCTCCTCTCTATATTTTTTATATTAAATATTGTACCACAATATTTTTAAAAATATAGTTATTTCAAATCATCCGGCTCAGTATTTCTCAATATAAACATTACCGCTCCAAAATATCCCATAATAACTCCTGCGTACCCGGCTGCAACAAACATATCAGAAACAGAATATTCAACTAGAGGAGTCAGGGCGAACATCAAATAAATTATAATTCCTGCCAACAACCATAATAATATGTTTGTAAGTAAAAAACATTTTTTCTTTTTAAATTTTGTTTTTCTACTTATGCTAATTGCAAGCTTCCAAACCGTTAAATAGATTAAATGCATATCCCGCTCCTCCTTTACTGTATTTTAATTTACAGCGATATTAATCAATCTTATATTGTTCCATATTCCGCTGATATATCTTATAAAAATCACTTCCCGGAGCTTTGTTAATCTCGCTTGTATATGCATGAAGTCCAAGACTGTCATGTGCAATCTCTTCAACGCATCCGGCTATATTAGAACAATGGTCCGAAATTCGTTCAAGCGAAGTGATTAAATCCGTCATAATAAATCCCTGTTCAATAGTACACTTACCATCTTTTAATCTGTCTATATGACGCTTCTTCAATTCATGCTTTAAATTGTCTATTACGTGTTCCATTGCCTCTACAGTAAGTGCAGCTTCCATGTTATTGCCTTCAAAGGCTGTCTCTGTCTGTGCCATTATATCTTCCACAGCCTTAACCATCACACTAATCTCTTTAGATGCTTCTTCCGAAAACTTAAGTTTCTTATCCTTTATCTCTTCTGCTGATTTTGCAATTCCGACTGAATGGTCTGAAATTCTTTCTATATCTCCAATAATATGAAGCAACTCACTGACGTTTTTGCTGTCTTGCTCACTTAAATTCTGCGTACTGAGCCTTACCAGATAAGTTCCAATCTTATCTTCATATTTATCGACTTCCTGCTCATATTTTACGATTTTTTCCAAATAATTTTCATCAAAAGTCTGTAATAAAACGCAGGCTTTTGTCACACCTTTTACAGATTTATTAAACATTTCCATGACTACTTTTTTGCAGCGGTCTATAGCAATAGCAGGTGTTGTCATTAATCTTTCATCAAGTAACTGTAAAGACTCTTTCTGTTCGTCGTCTTTTACAATAAAACATGCAAGCTTTTCCAACTGATTCGCAAATGGGAACAATAACGCCGTACATAATATATTAAACGCCGTATGAATAATTGCTATTCCAAATTCAGTAGCTCCCTCTCCGATAATCGGCAGGGGTACTATGTTTTTTACAATTGTAAATACTGTCAACAATACAGTTGTACCTATAATATTAAAGCAAAGATGTACAATTGCTGTTCTTCTTGCATTCTTATTTGTACCTACTGATGAAATCATTGCAGTAACACATGTTCCGATATTTTGTCCCATAATAATAGGAATTGCACTGCCATAATTTACTGCTCCGGTAGACGCTAACGCCTGCAAAATACCAACAGATGCTGATGAGCTTTGAATGATTCCTGTCAAAACAGCACCGGCAATCACGCCTAAAACAGGATTGCTGAACATTGTAAGTATGTTTTGAAATTCAGGCACATCCTTCAGTGGACTTACAGCACCGGACATTATATCCATTCCATACATTAATACGGCAAATCCAAGCATAACCATTCCTGTATCGGCACTCTTTGAATTTTTCTTTTTCATTATTAAAACAAGTCCGATTAAAGCAAGAATAGGTGTAAATGATGTAGGTTTAAGAAGACTTATCCAAATATTAGAACTCTCAATTCCCGTAAGACTTAAAATCCATGCAGTAATTGTTGTTCCGACATTAGCACCCATAATAATGCCTATCGCCTGCTTAAGGCTCATTATTCCGGAGTTTACAAATCCAACAACCATTACTGTTGTTGCCGACGAACTCTGAATAATAGCTGTAACACCTGCTCCAAGCAGAAATCCTTTCCATCTGCTCGCTGTAAGTTTTTCTAAAATATTCTTTAACTGATTCCCCGCTCTTTTCTCCAGCGCATCTCCCATAACATTCATTCCGAAAAGAAATAACGCCAAACCGCCAATAAGCGACAAAATATTAAAAATGTCCATACTTCCTCCTAAATAATTCCTTCTACATCTGTCATATTATAAATGATGTGTAAATTGTAATTATTCATACTGTCAAATCTAAGTAAAATTTAATTTCCTATATATTAAGATTTTTTAGCGCCATTATAGCAGAAAAAAAGCACCGTAGTGCTTTTTTAAAATCTGATTGTAATTGTTGTACCTGCGCCGGGCTCACTATTCACTGACAACTCTGCGTTATGAAAAATTGCTCCATGCTTAACTATCGAAAGTCCAAGTCCCGTACCGCCAATTTCTTTTGAATGACTCTTATCTACTCTAAAGAATCTTTCAAAAATTCTTTCCTGATCTTCCTTTGGTATTCCTATTCCATCATCAGAAACTGAAAGCTCTATTCTGTCATTTATTTTATCAATACCAACTCTTACACTTCCACCGTCTCTGTTATATTTTATTGCATTATCTACAAGATTAAATATCATTTCTTCTATTATCTGTTCTGCACCGGTAATTACCATTCTGCTGCCTTCAAGATACATTTTTACATTATTCTTTTCAGCTGCAGCCTCCAAGTGAGACATTACCGCCTGACTTGTTTCATATAAATCTATCGGTTCCATTTTCACCGCTATATCATTGCCATCAAGCTGCGACAGTTTGATAATATCACCTACTAAAATAATAAGTCTTTGGGATTCATCATGAATCTTTCCCGCAAATCTTTGTACATCCTCATCCTTCACCCAGCCGTTCTGTATTATCTCCGCAAACCCGGAAATGGAAGTAAGCGGTGTTTTTAATTCATGAGAAACATTTGCCGTAAAATCTCTTCTTAGGCGATCTTGCTTTTCATGCTGAATCTGTGATTCTTCCATCTGCTTTTGTATCTGTTTATTTTGCTCGCTAATTTTATCAACTAAAGGTCCAAGTTCTTCATAAACCTTTTCTTTTTCAGGCGATGTCAAATTCATTTCATTAATAGGTTTTGTAATTAACTTCGATGTCCTATACGCCAAAAACATTGCCAATATTATTGCAATTATAACTACCGCTGTCATTGGCATCAGACTTTTCACAAGCAACTCCCACATACTGGACCATGTTTCAGAGACTCTCAATATATTTTTATTCTCCAGCCTGACTGCCACATTAATAGTTTTCTTAGACATAGTCTGTGAATATCTTTCAGAATAACCGTTTCCGTTTTTTTCTGCCTCTTTAACTTCCTCCCGCTTTTTATGATTTTCCATAGACTGCGGATTATTTCTGTTATCAAATAAAATTGTTCCGTCAGTACTAATTAATGTAATTCTGTGTTTGGAATTTAACGTCTCTAAAAACTTTTCTCCATTTATATTAACACCGTTTACAATGGAATAAAGCTCATTTTTAAGTATTTCTGCATTCTGTGTTGAAAGACTGTTATAAACAATTCCCACTGTCAACAATGTACTTGATGCGAGCACAATAACTGCAATAACAAAAATATTCAGAAAAATGCGTCTGCTCATCTTTTTCATAACTAATTATTTCCTATCTTATATCCCACACCTCTTATAGTCTTGACTATATCGCCTGCTGTCCCAAGTTTTTGTCGTAGTGTTCTTATATGTACATCTACAGTTCTGCTCTCTCCGTCAAAAGAATACCCCCATACTTTATTAAGGAGCTGGTCTCTTGTTAAAACAATCCCTCTGTTTCGTAAAAGAAGACATAGCATCTCAAATTCTTTTAATGTTAAAATGACTTCTTTATCATCAACTGTGACAATATGCTTTGTTGGACAAACATATAAATTATCAATTTTATAATCCGTTTCAGTATTAGTGTACTCAACTCTCCTGAGCAGTGCTTTGACACGCGCTACCATCTCCATCATACTGAACGGTTTTGCTATGTAATCATCAGCTCCCTTTTCCAATCCGTTTATTTTATCGTACTCACTTGTTTTTGCTGTTGCCATAATTATAGGAAGTTTCTCAGTCCTTTGATTTGCTCTTAACTTTTGTAATATCTCAATCCCACTTTCTTCCGGAAGCATAACATCAAGCATTATTAATGTAGGTATTTCCTCTTCAACAGCCTGCCAAAATTTTGATGGTTTTTCAAATCCTTTTGCTGCAAGTCCTGTGCTGTTCAATGTATATACAATTAACTCTCTTATACTACTGTCATCTTCAACCAAATATATCATTTTATTCCTCCTGACATATTCTTTCTAATTGCTTTAAGCTTATAATAATTCCTATTTAATCCACAGTATAATATGCTTAAGTAATTTTTATGTTAAATCAGCGTAAAAATAAATAAAAACATACTATTTGTGCCAAACAACTATGGTACAAATAGTATGAACTTTTATATTTTAATTCAATTATCTACATGTGTTCCAAGAATAGAATATTCAACCCACCCTGCAATATTGGTTGCATGGTCACCGATTCTCTCAAGATATTTCGCAAGCATTAAAATATCAATATACTCTTCTCCGTCTCCTTTATCCTGCATGATTAATTCAATTAATTCCTTTTTTATTTTATCAAAATAGTTATCAACAACATCATCATAAACAATTACGCTTTTTGCCATATCAAGGTCTTTATTAACAAAAGAGTCAATGCTTTTTGTTACCATTCTGATAACCTCATTTGCCATATCGTTTAAATGAATTTTGTATTTAATATTGCTGTTTCCTATATATTCTGCCAGTTCAACAATATCTGACGCCTGATCTCCTATTCTTTCCATATCCGAAATCATCTTAAGAGCTGAAGATATAACCCTCAAATCCCTTGCTACAGGCTGCTGCCTCAGCAAAAGTTTCATACAGATACCTTCTATTTCTCTCTCTTTTCTGTCTATTTCGGCATCTGTATCAAGGACTTCCTGCTTCAGTTCTTCATGTGCTGTTTTTTCCATAGTAAGCTTTATTGCTGCAGCTATAGCCTGCTCACAAAGTTTTCCCATTTTAATCATTTCCTGATTAAGATTATCTAACTGCGCATCAAATCTATTTCTCATATTTTAACCAAACCTTCCTGTGATATAATCCTCTGTTCTCTTATCCTGTGGCATCGAGAACATTTTTTCGGTATCACTATATTCTACAACCTCACCTAAGAGGAAGAATGCTGTATTGTCTGAAATTCTTGCTGCCTGCTGCATATTATGAGTTACAATAACTATTGTGTAATCTTTTTTTAACTCTATTGCCAAGTCTTCAATTTTAGAAGTTGAAATCGGGTCCAGTGCGGATGTAGGCTCATCCATAAGCAAAACTTCAGGTTCTACTGCCAGGGCTCTTGCAATGCAGAGGCGCTGCTGCTGTCCTCCCGATAATGCCAATGCACTTTTCTTCAATGAGTCTTTAACTTCATCCCAAATCGCAGCCTGTTTCAATGTTCTCTCAACAATTTCATCAAGCTTTGATTTTGAGTGTATACCGTGTGTTCTAGGACCATATGCGATATTATCATAAATACTCATAGGAAAAAGATTTGCCTTTTGAAATACCATTCCAACCCTCTTTCTCAATTGGTTAACATCCATATCCTTATAAATATCAACTCCGTCGAGCGTAATCTTTCCCTCTATAACACAATCCTGAACCAAATCATTCATTCTGTTTAAAGATTTCAAAACTGTTGACTTACCGCATCCGGAAGGTCCGATAAATGCTGTTATTTGGTTCTTTGGAATAGATAAGTTTGCATTTTTAATTGCATGAAAATCACCGTAGTGAAGCTGCATATTTTCTATATCAATTTTTCCCATTTTATTATTCCTTTCTCACTTTCTTTGCAAGCATTCCTGATAGTGCATTAATAATTAATACAACAATCAGTAATATAACTGCCGTAGCATAAGCCTGATTTGTATATAACCCTTCCGACAATAAACAATACATATGTACCGCCAGAGTTCTCGTCGAATCCAACAATCCTGTCGGAACTGCTGCCACTGAGCCTGCCGTAAAAATCAAAGCCGCACTTTCGCCTACAATTCTTCCGATTGCCAATATTACACCGGATAAAATTCCCGGAACTGCTGCCGGAAGTATAATCACAAAAATTGTTCTGATTTTTCCTGCACCAAGACCGAAGCTTCCTTCTCTATATGAATCAGGCACTGCAATCAGCGCTTCTTCTGTGGTTCTCATTATTGTCGGGAGAACCATAAACGTTAATGTTAAAACACCGGCAATCATTGAATAGCCCCAATGAAAAGCAAGAACAAATGCGAGGAATCCGAAAAGTCCGAATACGATAGAAGGAATGCCCGCAAGAGTCTCTGTTGTAATTCTGATCATTTTAACAAGCTTAGAACCTCTTTTGGCGTATTCGACAAGATATATTGCTGCGGCTATACCAACCGGAACAGCCATAATTAACGTCAAGGCTACCATTATAATAGTGTTGATAATTGCCGGTGTCATTGAAACATTTGTGGAATCATATTTCCATGCAAATAAATCTGCATTTATATAAGGAATACCATTTATTAAAATATATATAACTAAGTATGCCATCATTGCAACAGTCAGTGCCGCTGCCAAAATTATTAATATAAGCATAATTAGTGAGCCCGGTTTCTTTAAGTATTCTTTTACTTTGTTATTAAATGTATATGAATTTTCTGATTTTTGTATTTTTTGATTCTTATTATCTGCCATTACGACTCCTTCCTCCTGTTAATCAGTGTGAAGCTCAGATTAATTATCAAAATAAATACAAACAATACTACTGCCGTAGCAATCAATGCATCTCTGTGAAGTCCTGATGCATATGCCATTTCCAGTACAATATTAGATGTCATGGTTCTTGCTCCACTCAAAATACTGTCAGGTATAATCGGCTGATTTCCGCAAACCATAACTACCGCCATAGTCTCACCTATCGCACGTCCCATCCCAAGAATAATTCCTGACATTACACCCGATTTTGCTGCCGGTATTACTGTTTTGAATATACTTCTTTCTTTTGTTGCTCCAAGTGCAAGCGCACCTTCATAATAGCTTTCCGGTACTGCATTGATAGAAGCTTCTGCTGTATTTATAATTGTAGGCAGAATCATCATTCCCAAAAGAATAGATGCTGCAAGTATTCCTTTTCCAAATGTTCCGAAAGTATTTTGAATTACAGGAACAATTAAAACCATTCCAAAAAATCCATATATAATCGAGGGTATTCCTGCCATTAAATTAATCATCGGTTTAATTACTGCATATAAGCTCTTTGGACAATATCTTGCCAAAAACACTGCTGTAAGCAGTCCTATTGGCACTCCTATAATCATAGCGCCCGCCGTAACATAAATACTGCCTATAATCATCGGGCCTATTCCAAAAATACCCTGTGACGGCTTCCACACTGTTCCGAAAAGAAATTTTATCGGTCCAATTTCCTGTATTGCCGGTACTCCGCTTGCAAACATAAACACACAAATCATAATAACTGCCGCAATAGAAATACATGCACACACAAGAAAAACTATCTTCATTAAAACTTCTAATATTTTATTCAACTGCGTGTCTCCTTTTTATCTATTTCAAAAGCAGAGGAATCTGAGATTCCTCCGCCTGTACCCCTGTGTCAAAAACTCTTACTGAACGTCTGACCAATCTGTGATTTCACCTGTGTAAATCTTCTGAATCTGTTCTGAAGTAAGATCTGATATGCTGTTGTTATTGTTTATAATAACTGCGATACCGTCCAATGCAATCTGCTTTACCGCAAGTTCTTTTGATTCTTCCGGCTTCAACTCTCTTGATGACATTCCGATTTCTGTTGCTCCTTCAATTGCTGACTGGATGCCTGCTGAAGAACCTGATTCCTGAATTTCAATTGTTACATCCGGATTGACTGCCTTATAAGCATCTGCAAGTTTGTTCATTAACGGTGCAACTGATGTAGAACCTGCAAGAGTAACTTTGCCCTTCTGTCCTTTTCCATCGTAAGCTCCTTCCGATTCAAGACCGATATAACCTTCATCGTTAACAATTGTCTGTCCCTCATCACTCATGATAAATTTAATAAAATCTTTATCTATATCTGTTAATTTATCTTCTTTGTAACAAATGTTAAACGGTCTTGAAACTTTGTATGTACCTGACTTAACATTCTCTGCTGTAGCTTCTGCTCCGTCAACTTTAGCTGCCTTCACATCTGTTGAAAGTGAACCAAGTGAAACGTATCCGATTGCCTTATCATTTTGTGCTACTGTCTGAAGCATTACTGATGTACTGTTTGTGATTTCTGCTGTCTGAACTGTCATGTCGTTCTCGTTTTCATCAAGGATTCCCAAAAGTTCTACGAAAGCTCCTCTTGTTCCTGAGCCGTCTTCTCTTGATACTACATTAATTTCTCCTGTGATTCCCTGTGCGGATTCATTTCCTGCTGTTGTTTCCTTGTTGTCTGTGCTTCCACATCCTGTGAATGCAAGTGTTGTAATAACTACTGCAGATAATACTGCTAAAAATTTCTTTCTCATTTTTTCTCCTTTTCGACTAATTACTTCTTTCTTTTTTATTCAGGCGGCTGTCTGTATATATTTTTAATCTCCGCCTCGACAAACCTCTTATTATTGGTTTGTCATTGAAGGATTTTCTTTCCTTCAGGGTACATGTACATTCTATTTATGTCAGGTAAATTGCAATAGCTGTCTCTTATCCACATCTCCGAGCCCACGAGACGGAGCTACATCTCGTATGC
>ENA-OZAJ01000919-OZAJ01000919.1-human-gut-metagenome-genome-assembly--contig:-NODE-919-length-12524-cov-4.649771_pt1 | contig 12524 bp, 7 predicted proteins | sample MGYA00243301_ERZ653499 | MGnify/ENA primary metagenome ERZ653499 (study PRJEB26926, sample SAMN06165039) | human gut metagenome | biome: ENVO:00009003; feature: ENVO:2100002; material: ENVO:00002003... | reverse complement strand
TATAAGAGACAGGTCTATAATATGTTCATTCCTTAACAGTTCAAAAATGAACAATTCAGTTTTAAACTGTTTCCGGAAATGGACATCTGCAAGAACTTTTGGCGATGTTCAGCAGTAAGCAACAGGAGGTGCGAGGAATGAAGCGAGACGAGCAAGCGTGTACGGCTGTGCCGTTTCACGACGGGCTTGCGGAGCACTTAACGCAGATCGCGCGCATCATCAATACGGAGCTGCGCAAGGTGCTGGCGGATGAAGACCTTTCCGCGGTGGAATCCGGTGTGATCATGTGCCTTTCCACAACAAAAGTCGATACGGCCGGGCGCATTGCGCGGCGCATGGGTGTTTCGCGCTCGTTGATGAGTAAGGCGGTAGACCACCTTGTGCGCGGCGGATGGATTGAAACAAAACCGGACCAAAACGACCGTCGCATGGTACATTTGGTTTTGTTGCCGAAGGCCGAGCCGGCTGTTAAGCGGTGCAGAGAGCTGAAGCATGAATATTATGAAAAAATGTGCGCCGGTATCAGCCCGGAAGACATGCAGATCTTCCGCCGCGTCATGGAGCAAATACGGCGAAACCTTGAAAACTTTACCGAGACGGGCAGATACCCGGAGATGAGAAAGGAGAAAACCGAATGAAATTGCTGAAAACGTACCTAAAGCCGTTTGCGGCGCTGGTGCTGGCGTGCATTCTGCTGCTTTTCGGGCAGGCGATGTGTGACTTGACATTGCCGAACCTGATGAGCGACATTGTGAACACCGGCATTCAGCTTGGCGGCGTGGATGAGGCTGCACCTGCGGTTTTGAACCAACAGGCCGTTGACTTATTGACGCTGTTTATGAACGACGCGGAGGCAGGGACGTTCAAAAACGCCTACACGCCCGTGGAGCACGGCAGTGATGAAGAGACGAAGCTTGCGAAAACCTACGAGAATATCAAGGACATGGATGCGGTCGCTTTAAGCGAAGATGCAGACGTGCAGGCGGTGGGCGATGCCTACGGTAAAGCGGCGTATGCGTTCATGACGTTTCTGAAGGATTACGGCGCGCAGACCGGCCAGGCGGTGGACACCGAAAGCGGCGTGCAGGACATGGATATGCGTCAGCTTTATGCTGTTATCCCCATGTTACAGCAGATGCCGAAAGAGACGTTCAGCGAAGCGATCGATTCTGCCGAAAACGCGCAGTCGATGATCGGCTCGCAGGTGGGCGCGACGTTTACAAAACTGTTCTATAAGGAACTCGGCGTCGATTTGGACGCGAAACAGGTGCGCTACATTGTGATAAAGGGCCTTGAGATGCTCGGCATCGCGCTGCTCGGCGTGCTGGCGGCGGTGCTCGTCGGCTTCTTCGCGTCGCGTATTTCGTCCGGCGTGGCAAAGCAGATGCGCAGCGATGTGTTCCGCAAGGTGGAAAGCTTTTCCAACACGGAGTTCGATAAATTTTCCACCGCATCACTCATCACGCGCACGACGAACGACGTGACGCAGGTGCAGATGCTTATTTCCATTGGTCTGCGTTTGATGTGCTACGCGCCGATCATGGGCGTGGGCGGCATTATTTTCGCGCTGCAAAAAAGCGTTTCGCTAAGCTGGATCATCGCGCTCGCGGTCATCGTTTTGCTGGGGCTTGTCATCGTACTTTTAAACGTTGCAATGCCGAAATTCAAGAGCTTGCAGCGTTTGACGGACAGATTAAACCTCGTCAGCCGCGAGAATTTGAGCGGCATGCTCGTGGTACGCGCGTTTACGAATGAGAAATTCGAGGAGGCGCGCTTTGATAAGGCGAATGAAGACCTCACCCGCACAAACCGCTTTACCCAGCGCGTGATGAGCGTTACAATGCCGATCATGATGCTCATCATGAATCTTGTCACGCTGCTCATCATGTGGGTGGGTGGGCACGCCATTGCGGAATCCACCGTGCAGGTAGGCGACATGATGGCGTATATCCAGTACACGATGCAGATCATCATGTCGTTCCTGATGATTGCGATGATCTTCATTATGGTGCCGCGCGCCATGGTTTCCGCAGACCGTGTGCAGGAGGTGCTGACGACGGAGCTTTCCATTAAAGAGCCGGAAAACCCGGTTACACTCGGTAATGAAAGCGGTGAGCTGCGTTTTGACGACGTTTCCTTCCGCTACGGCAACGCCGAGGAAGATACCTTGAGCCACATTTCGTTTACCGCAAAGCCCGGCCAAACGACGGCGTTTATCGGCGCGACGGGTGCGGGAAAATCGACGCTCATCAACCTCATCCCGCGTTTTTACGATGTCACCGGCGGCGCAGTTTACCTGAACGGCAAGGATATCCGCACGCTTTCGCAAAAGGAACTGCGCGATAACATCGGCTACGTGCCGCAGAAGGCCATGCTGTTCTCCGGCACAATCGATTCCAACATCAAGTACGGCAAGGAAGACGCCGATGTGAACGAGGTGCTGACAGCGCTCGATTGCGCACAGGCTACGGAATTTGTCAGCGAATTGCCGAACGGCGTGGAAAGCTCCATCGCGCAGGGCGGCAGCAACGTTTCCGGCGGCCAGAAGCAGCGCCTTGCCATTGCCCGTGCGCTCGTGAAAAAAGCGCCGGTGTATATTTTCGATGATAGCTTCTCCGCGCTCGATTTCAAAACGGATGCAAAGCTGCGCCGTGCGCTGACGAAATACACGGAAAACGCTGTCGTGCTCATCGTCGCGCAGCGCGTTTCCACCATCATGAACGCCGAGCAGATCATTGTGCTGGATGAAGGCAAAATCGTCGGCAAGGGCACGCACAAAGAGCTTTTGAAAACGTGCCCGGAATACCGCGAGATTGCGGAAAGTCAGCTTTCAAAGGAGGAATTGGCATGAGCGAACCGAAAAGAAACGCACCGCGTCCGCACGGGCCCGGCAGAGGCATGATGCCCACCGAAAAAGCCAAGAACTTCAAAGGCAGCTTTAAAAAGCTTATTTCGTATCTTTCCCCGTTTAAGTTTAAAATACTCATCGTCGTCATTTTCGCGGCGCTTTCCACCGTGTTCACGATCGTCGGCCCGAAGATCCTCGCAAAAGCGACCGATGAGCTGACAGCCGGCTTGATGCGCATCATCACCGGCGCTGCGGAGGGCATTGACTTTGGCTATATCGCGAAAGTTTTACTGTTCCTTGTGGGGTTATATGCGTTGAGCGCGCTGTTCTCCTACATTCAGGGCTTTACGATGTCCGGCGTTTCGGCGAAGGTCTCGTACAACATGCGCCGTGCCATTATGGAGAAGATCGACCGCCTGCCCGTCTCGTATTTTCACAAAACGAGTCAGGGTGACGTGCTTTCCCGCATCACGAACGATGTTGACACGCTCAGCCAGAGTCTTAACCAGAGTATCACGCAGCTTATCACGTCTGTGTGCTCCATCATCGGCGTGCTTATTATGATGCTTTCCATCAGCTGGCAGTTGACGCTTGTCGCACTGTGCATCGTCCCGATTTCGTTGCTGCTTGTCGGACGCATTGTGAAATCCTCGCAGAAATATTTCGTCGGCCAGCAGGAATACCTCGGCGCGGTGAACGGCCACGTGGAGGAAATGTACGGCGGGCACGTCGTCGTGAAGGCGTTTAACGGCGAAGCGCGCTCCATGGAGAAATTCGAGTGCGAAAACGAAAAGCTCTATAACGCGGGCTGGAAGTCGGAGTTCCTCTCCGGCCTGATGCAGCCGATCATGGGCTTTGTGGGCAATCTCGGCTACGTTGTGGTGTGCATTTTGGGCGCATCTATGGCGGCAGGCGGCAGTATGACCATCGGCGGCATTCAGGCGTTCATCCAGTATCTGCGCAGTTTCACGCAGCCCATCACCCAGATGGCAAGCATCTCAAGTCAGGTACAGCGCACCATGGCGGCGGCAGAGCGCATCTTCAATTTCCTTGATGAACCCGAGATCGTCGAAAAAACACCGAAATACACCGTGGAAAGCAGCAATATCCGCGGCGACATTCGCTTTGACCACGTTTGCTTCGGCTACGAAGACACCGACGAGACTGTCATCCACGATTTCTCCGCCGATGTGAAAGCAGGCCAGAAGATCGCTATTGTCGGCCCGACGGGTGCAGGCAAAACGACTATGGTAAAGCTTCTCATGCGCTTCCACGACCTTAAATCCGGCAGGATCTACCTTGACGGCAAGGACATCACGGAGTTTGCCCGCGGCGACCTCAGAAAAGAATTCGGCATGGTTCTGCAGGACACGTGGCTTTACAGCGGCACCATCATGGAGAACATCCGTTACGGCCGCTTGGACGCGACGGACGAGGAGGTCATTCAGGCGGCAAAAGCGGCGCAGGTTGACCACTTTGTGCGCACACTGCCGGACGGCTACAGCACGATCCTCAATGAAGAAGCGACGAATGTCTCGCAGGGACAAAAGCAGCTGCTCACCATCGCCCGTGCGATTTTGTCTGACAGCCGCATCATGATTCTTGACGAAGCGACAAGCTCCGTCGATACGCGCACCGAGCTTTCCATCCAGACGGCGATGGATAACCTGATGCGCGGCCGCACAAGCTTTATCATCGCGCACCGCCTCTCGACAATCCGCAACGCTGACCTCATCCTCTGCATGAAGGACGGCGACATCGTGGAGCAGGGCACGCATGAAGAATTGCTCGCAAAAAACGGCTTCTACGCCAACCTCTACAACAGTCAGTTCGAGCACGCAGAGGAAAGCGCGTAAAACGCTTGTAAAACAAAACGAAGCTGTCTTCTCTGACAAAGAGAGGGCAGCTTTTTTGGTGGTTTTGAAGATTGACAAACGCCTAAAAGGACGGCTACAATAACCGCATAAAGGGGGCGTTTGTATGTTTTTGGATGAACTGAAAAAGAGGAATGTGCCGCGTTTAAAATCGCGCGCGGAGATGCTGGAGCTTTTGCAGCGGGAGGAATACGGCTGCTTGCCGAAGGCGCCGGAATCGTTCGTTTGGGAAGCGGAGCCCGGCGTTGCGGATAATTTCTGCGCGGGCAAGGCGACGCTGGAAAAGCTGACGTTTCGCGTTGTGGTAAACGGCAAAGATTTCGCGTTCCCGGTGTATTTGGCTGCGCCGACCGCAGAGGGGGCGCACCCGTTTTTTGTCCACATCAATTTCAGAAGCGATGTGCCGGACCGCTACATGCCGACGGAGGAGCTCATCGACAACGGCTTTGCGGTGCTTTCGTTCGGCTATGAGGATGTGACGCGCGACGACGGCGACTTCACCTCCGGCCTTGCGGGTGTTCTGTATGAAAACGGCAAACGCGCGCCGCATGACGCGGGTAAAATCGCGCTGTGGGCGTGGGCGGCGATGCGCTGCATGGATTACGCCGAGCACGACGAGCGGCTGGACTGCGCAAAGTCCGTTGTGTGCGGGCATTCGCGCCTCGGCAAAACGGCACTGCTCACTGCTGCGCTGGATACCCGCTTCGCGTTTGGCTACTCGAACGATTCCGGCTGTGCCGGTGCGGCGCTGTTCCGCGGCAAAAAAGGCGAGCAGCTTGACGATATTTATAGGCAGTTTCCGTTCTGGTTCAGCGAATCGTTCGGGCAGTATGTCGGCAAAACGGACGCGCTGCCGTTTGACCAGCACTACCTGCTCGCGAGCATTGCGCCGCGCTATGTATACGTGGCGTCTGCGACGGGCGACGACTGGGCAGACCCCGCGTCCGAGCTTTTGAGCTGCTATGCGGCGGCAGCGGGGGACAAGGAGGCGTTTCCCTATGAAGAAACGTCGGAAGACTACGATTTTAACCTGCATGCGGGCCGCATCGGCTATCACCGTCGCCCCGGTCTGCACTATTTCAGCCGCGAGGACTGGAACCGGTTTATTGCATTTTTTGAGAGCAAGCAATAAGGCGAGAAAAGCCGAGCGGTTATAATAAGAAGGGCGGCGTGTTGCCGTCCTTTGGGAGACCCCCTAATTGGGTCTCCCACGAGGGAATAGTCCACTGGACTGTTCCCTCTCCCGTCCTGATTTTTTGGAAGGCAAATAGATTTCGTCGTCTGCGGACGACAACTTAGGGCGCTGCCCTAAGAACCCGCGACCTTTTTGAAAAAAGGTCGATCAAAAACTTTTTGCGTCGCTTCTCTATGAAGACGAAAAATGCATACAAAAACGGCGAAATCCTGAACAGGACTCGCCGTTTTCTTATGCTTTACTTTAATTCTTGCGGTTGAAATTGATGAGGCAGCCGGCTTTGACGATCTTCTTTTCGTCTTCCGTCATCGGGGCAATGTAAAGCTCGATCTCCTTTACTTCATCGCCGAGCACATACGCTTTAATGCTCTGCATATCGCCGTCCATGGCGTCCAAAACGTTCGGGACGAGGATATAATCACCGATCTCGAAAGCGGGTCCATTCTTCATCTGGAACGGCAGCATGCCCCAGTTCATCACGTTGGAGCGGTAGCGCTTGGTGGCGTACTCGGAGCAGATATTTGCAAGGCCGCCCAAGACGCGCTGGCAGCTTGCCGCCTGCTCGCGCGCAGAGCCGTCACCGGGCTTCACGCAGTAAATGACACTGCCGATTTCGATTGTCTTTTCATCGACGTCGGGCAGGATGCTTTTCACTTTCCCGAGTGCGTTTTTCAGAGCTTCATCGCTTTGTGCTTCGCCCGCAAGTCTCGCTTTTTCGAGTGCACGGACGTCCTTTGCACGCTGCACGTAACCGGGGTCGCGGCGGGAGAGTGTGAACTCCGCAAGCCCCAGTGGGTTGGAGCGGTACGAAGACGTTTCGCCGGACGGGATCAATTCGTCGGTCGTTGTGACTTTATCCATGATCTTCGAGCAGACGCGCAACAGAATGTTCTGCGCAAGTGCCTCCTGCTCCGGCCAATCCTTGATGTTCGGGCCGTAGATGAGCTTATCCTCCGGCTCTGCCTTGCCGAAGCCGTTGTAAATGCGGGCGCGGTAGGAGGAATCATCGTAGTTGTATTCCGGCACCTCATAGCTGTCCGCGTACTTTTCGGCGGAGGTCAAGATGCCGCCGTTTGCCGCTGTTGCCGCGATAGAACGTGCGTCCATGAGTGCGACGGCGCTCAGTTGGCCTGCGCCCGGCTTGGAGCCTTCGCGGTTCGGGAAGTTGCGTGTGGCGTGGCGGATGCTCAGCGCGTTATTCGCCGGTGTGTCGCCTGCGCCGAAGCACGGGCCGCAGAATGCGGTCTTCACGATGGCGCCCGTCGCCATGAGGTCGGAAATGGCGCCCTTTGCGAGCAGGTCCATAAACACTGGCTGTGAGGACGGGTAGACGTCCAGTGTGAATTCGCCCTGACCGCACTGCGCGCCCTTTAAGATGTGCGCTGCCGCCATGACGTTCGTATATGTGCCGCCCGCGCAGCCCGCAATGATGCCCTGCTGCACCTGCAAACCCCTTGGGGTGGTCTTATCCGTCAGACTGAATTCGATATCCTTGCCTTCCGTTAAGCGCGCGGCTTCCTTTTCTACTTCGCGCAGGATGTCGCCGAGATTCGCGTTCAATTCGTCAATCTCAAACGCGTTGCTCGGGTGGAATGGCAGCGCGATCATCGGCTTTACGCTGGAAAGGTCTACATAGACCAAGCCGTCGTAGTATGTCACGTCGGCCGGCTTTAACTCGCGGTAATCGTCCGCGCGGCCGTGCTTTGCAAGGTACGCCTTCGTGTCGTCGTCTGTGCACCAGACGGAGGTGAGACATGTGGTCTCGGTCGTCATGACGTCCACGCCGTTGCGGTAGTCGGTCGTCATGCTCTTGATGCCGGGGCCGACGAACTCCATGACCTTGTTTTTTACGTAGCCGTTTTTAAACACCGCGCCGATGATGGCAAGCGCGATGTCCTGCGGGCCCACGCCCGGGCGCGGATTGCCGGTGAGGTACACCGCCACAACGCCGGGATACGCGACATCGTACGTGTTTTCGAGCAGCTGTTTGACGAGCTCGCCGCCGCCTTCGCCGATGGCCATGGTGCCGAGCGCACCGTAGCGCGTGTGGGAATCGGAGCCGAGAATCATTTTGCCGCAGCCCGCCATGGCCTCGCGCATGTACTGGTGAATGACCGCCATGTGGGGCGGCACATAAATGCCGCCGTATTTGCGCGCGGCGGAAAGGCCGAACACGTGGTCGTCCTCGTTGATGGTGCCGCCCACGGCGCACAAGCTGTTGTGGCAGTTTGTGAGCACGTAGGGGATGGGGAACTTCTCCATGCCGGAGGCGCGCGCCGTCTGAATGATGCCGACGAACGTGATGTCGTGCGAGGCGAGCGCATCAAATTTTAAGCGCAGGTTCTGCATATCCTCTGCGGTGTTGTGCGCTTTTAAAATGGAATAGGCAATGGTACCCTGTTTTGCCGTGTCTTTTTGATAGGTCTCGGGTGCAGCGGCTTCCGGCACGATCTCTGTGCCGTTCACAAGGTAAACGCCGCCGTCATAAAGCTTTACCATATTCATTCACCGAAGCTTCCGAAGGAGCCCGGAAGCAATCCTTTCTTTTAGCATTGCATGGCCGCGCAGAAAATCCTGCGCTTAGTTGCTTTCAGTATAGCATAATAAAGGCGGATTTGCAATTTGCATTTCAGCTTTTTCATTTTGTTCAAAAACGGTTCAGTCTTCCGCGATGACTTTTGCTGCGGCGGAGCCCGAAGCGGTCTTCCAAATGCGGATCATCGTCGGGATGCGGCTTTGCAGTTCCGTAACGTGAGAGATGATACCGACGACGCGCCCGCTTTGGCGGATGCTCTCGAGCGCACGCATGGCGGTATCGAGCGTGTCGGTATCGAGCGAGCCGAAGCCCTCGTCGATGAAAATGGAATCAAGCCGCACCGCGCCCGAGTAGCTCTGCACGACGTCCGAAAGCCCGAACGCGAGGGAAAGGGATGCCAAAAACTGCTCGCCGCCCGAAAGTGTCTCTACGGAGCGGCACGTGCCGCTCATGCCGTCCAAAACCTCAATGTCAAGCCCGCCGTAGCCCGCGCCGCTTTTGCCCTGCTTGTGCTGCAAGGCGTAGCGCCCGCGGCTTAAAACGGAGAAAAAGCGGTTTGCGCTCTGAATGGTCTCGTCGAGCATCATGCCGAGCACGTACTGCAAAAGCGGCACGCGCAAGGCGTTGCTGCGGCCGGTCACGTACCCCGCAAGCTTTGCTGCGCGGCTGTACTGTACGTCGAGCGCGGCGGCTTCCTCCGTGTATTGCTGCACGGCGGCGGCGCTTTCCGCAATGGTGCGCAGGTCGGAGCCAAAGCGCCCAAGCTGCACGGAAAGCGTCTGCGTTTCGGTGCTTTTTGCGTCCAGCTCCGCTTTGCTTTGCGGGAGGTCTTTTTCCGGCGCTGCGCCGAGGGCATTTTTCGCTTCCTTTGCGGCGAACATCTGCTGTGCGGCAGCTTTTACGGCCTCGTTTGCGGCAGAAAGCGCGTTTTCCGCGGCGTGGAACGCTTCATCAAGCGCTGCGGTCTCCTGCTCGAGCACACGAATGCGCTTTTGTATTTCGGTCATCTCCAATGTGATTTGCGCCGCATCGCGTACGGTGTCCATGGCGCTTAATTGGCGGCGCTTTTCTTCCAAAGCGGCGCGGCAGGCGGCAAGCGCGGCGTTGTGGCGGCTCTCGACCTGCATAAGCGCTTCGCGTTCCGCTTTGAGTGTCTCAAGTTTCTTGTGTGCGGCCGGTGCCTGCGCCGCAAGCTTTTGTGCTTCGTTGAGCGCCGTTTGCGCCGCAGTGTAGGCCGCTGTGAGCACTTCTTCGCTTTCTGTGATGCTTTTTGCGGCATCGTTTGCAACGTTTAATTGTGCGAAAGCGACCTCGTGCCGCGCTTTTGCGGCGGCGGCCGTCTGCTCGGCGCGGCTTTGCTCTTGCCGCAGGTCTTCGAGCTTTTTGCGCAGCGCATCGAGTTCTTCTTTTGTCGTCTCACCTGCGCACGGCACGGCGAGCACGGGGTGGTGCACCGCGCCGCAAACGGGGCAGGGCGTGCCGTCCGTGAGCCCTGTGGCGAGCGCGGCGGCGCTGTTTTGGTTCCACTTGGCTTCTGCCGCCGAGAGCAGCTTATCCTGCCCCACGACGGTCAGACGCGCGGTGCGCGCCGCGTCTTCGGCAGCTTCCCACAATTTTTTGCACTGCGCTTCGGCTTTGGCGGCGTCACTGCGCGTTTTCAGCGCGGCAAGCTGTTCGCTTAAGATGGTCTGCGTCTGTAAGAGCGACGCGAGCCGGTCTTTTGCGGCATCGGCCTTTTCGGTGAATGCTTCGCCTACCGCGATGCGCCGCAGCACCTCCGGCAGCTTTTGGCGGTCGTCCTCTGCCTGCTTCTGCACGGCGCGCTCGCGCTCCTCCTCGGCGCGCAGTTCTTTTAAAAGCTGCTCCTTTTGCAGGCTGCGTTCCTGCTCCGCGCGCAGCTGTTCGCTTCGTTTTAAAAGTGTGTCTTTTTCGGCGGTCAGCTTTGTAAGTCCCGCGCGGTTCTGCTCGGCGCGCGTATACTGCGCTTTGGCGGAAGCTGCCCGCGTTTCGGCGGTTTTCAGCTGCGCTTCGGCATCGGTCTCGGCTTTTTGGCACTGCTCAAATTGCAGTGCGCGGGTGTATTGCTTTTGTGCGAGCGTCAGTGCATCTTTCGCGGCGGCGAGCGCTTTTTCGGTTCGTGCGCATTCTGATCGAAGCGCTTCCGTTTGCACGGCGAGCGCCTCGGCGGTCTCCGCGCCATGCTTTTCGAGCAGCGATTTCAGTTTTGTCTCGCACGTTTCGCGCTTTGCGTACAGCTTTTTTTGCCGCTCCGTAAATTTCATCGCGATGCGTTCCCATAGCTCGCAGGAGAAAAGCGTTTTCAAAATGGCTGCTTTTTCGGTGGAATTCGCGCGCAGAAGCTGCATGAATTTGCCCTGCGGCAGCACGATGACCTGCGAAAATTGCTCGGCGGTGAGGGAAAGCAGGTTTTCCGCGTAGCCTGTCACATTGCGCGCCGCACCCGAAGCGGCAAGCGCCCAGCCGTCTGCCGTGCGGCGCTTGCACTCGTTTTCTTCCTCGGTGATAAAATCGTCGCTGCCGCGCTTTTTGCGGCGGTACAGCGCGCGGCGGAAGCAATATTCGTCTTCGCCGAGCGCAAAATGATAGACGACCTCGGTGCGGTCGCTGTCTGCGGCGGCAAGGCAGCGCATATCTTGAAACGTGCGCCGCCCGCCCGTCGATTTATAAAAGAGCGCGATGCTCATGGCGTCAAGCAGCGTCGTTTTGCCGCCGCCCGTCTGTCCGGTGATGAGGAACAGCCCCGCTTCGTTCAGCTTTTCAAAATCGATGACGGTGTGCTCCAGATACGGCCCAAACGCCGAAAGCTCCAAACGGATCGGTTTCACGTTGCATCGCCCTCCAGTTCTTTTAGAATTTCCGCCAGCAGCGCTTCGTCCTCCGGCTGCGCTTCCTCACCGCAGACTTCCTTTAAAAAGCCGCGGAAAAGCTCCGCGCGGCTGCGGCTGTGCAGATCGGCTTCCGCCTGCGTGCCTGCGTGCTGCTTTAAAAACCACGTGCTGCGCACGCCGAGTACGTTCGGGTAATAGGGGCGCAGTCGGTCGGCCGGGCGGAAAACCGGCTCGTCATCGGTGAGCAGAATTTCCACATAGTCTTCATTGGGCGCCGCCTGCCCGTTTTCGAGCAGCGCCGCAAACGTACCCTCTATGCGCTTTACGTCGTGCAGAGGGGTTACGGGGATGCACGTTGTTTCCACCGTGTCGCCGAGCGTGACGAGCGTCATGCTCTTTTTCTGGTGCGCTTCGTCTACGGAATATTTGAGCGGTGAGCCCGCGTAGCGCGCCGTGTCGCCTGCCCTTTGCGCCGCGTGCAGGTGCCCGAGCGCCGCATAGTCAAACGGGGAGAAGACATCCGTCGGCACATCGCCCGCGCCGCCGACGAAAAGGCGGCTTTCGGAATCGGAGGTGGAGGCCCCCGCCGCAAAGCAGTGCGCAACCAAAACGTGCTTTTTCGCGGGGTCAAACACTTTCTCCATTTTTTCGACCGCCGCGCGCATGCAGGCCCCCGCGCCGCGCAGCGTTTCATCGCCTAAAAAATCGCGCATCTGGGCGTTTTCAAAGTACGGCAGCGGGAAAATCTGTATGTTTCCGATCTCGACCGGCGTAAACGCGTCTTTAAGTTCCGTGATGATATGGATGCCGTGCCGCGCAAGCAGACTTTTGCCCACCGCAATGCGGTCCGGGCTGTCGTGGTTGCCGGAAATGATGACGGCGGGGATGCTCCGTTCGCACAGCGCATCGATGAGCTCGTCGAATAAATGAATCGCATCGACCGAGGCAATCTGCCGGTCGTACAGATCGCCCGCAATGAGCAGCGCATCGGGCTTATATTCATCCAGCGCAGGCAAAAGCGAATGCCGCACAAAATGCCGCTGGTCGTCCATTAAGCTGCGACCGTACAAAAGCCTGCCGAAGTGCAGGTCTGCAATATGTAAAAGCTGCATAGCGTCTCCTTTTAAATTTTTAATCTGACTTTTTTCTGAATTTGCCGGCGAGCACCTTTTCAGGGGTGCCAAACCGTGCTATAATAATAAAATAGTTAACAGTATTATAT
>ENA-OZAJ01000912-OZAJ01000912.1-human-gut-metagenome-genome-assembly--contig:-NODE-912-length-12591-cov-6.348516_pt1 | contig 12591 bp, 8 predicted proteins | sample MGYA00243301_ERZ653499 | MGnify/ENA primary metagenome ERZ653499 (study PRJEB26926, sample SAMN06165039) | human gut metagenome | biome: ENVO:00009003; feature: ENVO:2100002; material: ENVO:00002003... | reverse complement strand
ATGTAGCTCCGTCTCGTGGGCTCGGAGATGTGTATAAGAGACAGGTCATAATCATCAATGACAAAAGTTTTTCCTTCAAGTCTATAACTTTCCATAATAATCTCCTTGTGAATAATTTTTCAAGAACTTCTACATTCTGTTAGTGTTTTTTGCTCTTTCCACATGAGCTTCTGTATACCATTTTCGGTGATAGTTTTGTAACAGTACCACTCTTATCGCCCTCATCATTCAGCAATCTGAAAAGCTCATTTGCACTTGCGCTTCCCATCTCTATAATCGGACTGTGTACTGTTGTAAGAGGTACTCCATAGTAAGCACTTAAAGTACTGTCATCATATCCGACAACGCTCACTTCTTCAGGCACCCTTATTCCCATATCCTGCAGGGCCTGAATACATCCCCATGCCATTTCATCATTTGCACAGAAAATTGCATCCGGCATCTCAATATCACCTGATAACACTGAACGCATCTCACTGTATGCCAGCGCCTCTTCATAATAGCCTCTCAATACGATCTCTTCATCAATAGGCAGATTATTTTTCTGCATCATTTCAACATATCCCTGATAGCGGTGTTTATCATCACCGGTATCATTTCCATGCATATATCCAATCCTCTTATGCCCAAGACGAATCAGATAATCCACTGCCATTGACGCTCCAAGCTTATCATCAGCTAATACTCCTGATATATTTTTTCCTTTGCTGTCTCTGTCAATAAATACCATCGGTATATTTACAGTCGCAATTCTTTTAACATAATCACCCGTCAAATCTTCATGATATATAATTGCTCCGGCAACGCCTGATGCAATAATCATTCTGTATATTTCATCAGGTGAATTGTCATTGCTTACATAAATATTCAGCAGATAATTATTTAATTTGCATTGCAGATGAATCGCCCGTATCAGAACATTATAAAAATCACCCTGTAAGCTCGTAACAAAGAGGCCTATTGTATTCTTTCTGTTAGACTTTAACAATTTTGCATTCATATTAGGAATATAATGAAGTTTTTCTACTGCTGCCAATACTCTCTGCTTGGTTTCTTCACTTACAATATCAGCATTATTAAACACATTCGATACTGTGGAAATTGCCACTCCCGCTTCACGCGCTACATCTTTTATTGTGACCATACAATATCCTCCCTTTTATATGTGAATTATTACAGCAAACAGCGAAGAGCACAAATAAACGTTTGCCCCTCCACTGTCTGCAATTCACTTTTTACTGTGATACTCTAACCCAGTCAATATAATAATAATCCTGATATGTCTCAATATTTCCGTTTGTTGCTATCTTTGTCCAGTAATTTGGAGTGATGTTTCCACCTAACACTCCGCCCATTGCACAGTTAAGAATCAAATAAAATGGCTGATTAAACGGCCAAATATTTATATCTGTGTTGCCATCTCCTGATGCCTTATAGTTATCCGGATCGTATGTCCATGTAGTTCTTCCGTCAATAGTAAATTGAATTGTCTGCTCATCCCAGATAATTCCATATGTATGATATGCTGATGTAGCATCTTTTACAAAAGTATTTTTATACTTGTTTCCAGGACTTGTAGGCATACCGTTGAATCTTGCACAATGAATTGACTGTGGCATTATTGTCTTTGTAGGATCCTTCGTTGTTTCAAGAACATCTATCTCTCCACAGAGAGGCCAGCTGTTATTAACACCAAGCATCCATGCTGCCGCCCATGTTCCTTGGCCTTTAGGCATCTTAGCTCTAAATTCAATCTTACCGTATTTAACTGCGTACAGCCCTCTTGTCCAGACTTTTGTAGAATATACTGAATTTTTCACAATACTCTTTGTTGTTGTGTCCCACTGGAACTGTGGCTTAATAATATAATTTCCGTTCTTTACTTCACTATATTGCATTTGATAATTCTGAAGTTCCTGATTACCATATCCTCCTGCACCTGTTGCTCCATTGTTATTCCATTTTCTGCTGTCAAGTGCTGTGCCGCTGAATTCATCATTCCATACTAATTTCCATGTCTTAACTGACATAACATCTGAATATTTAGCGCTTGTTAATTTCTTCTTGCCTGCCTTAGCATATGCTTTAACTTTGAAGTAATATTTGTAACCTGCAGCAAGTCCCGCTGATACATAAGATGTCTTTTTATAACCTTTTATTGTAGCCACTTTCTTAAAGCCACTCTTTGGACTTGTAGATCTGTATACATAATATCCTGCTACATTTTTCTGCTTTTTCCATGTAACTTTAGCCGTACTTACTGATGTAAGTGCTGCAGATCTAATAGTTACCTTAGCCGGTAATACTTTAACCGTAGATGTTGCCTTACTGCTTCCCACTCTTACAGTTATTTTACATGTTCCCGGTTTTTTGCCTTTAACAGTACCTTTCTTTGACACTGTTGCTATTTTCTTGTTAGATGATGTGAATTTTGCCTTGCCCTTTACTGCTATGGTATCTTTTTTACCTACATTAATTGTAAGTTTCTTGCCGTAAAAGAATTTAACTGCGGCATCTGCATTGGTAGATGGAGACACTGCCATCAGTGTCACTACCATAGCAATTGCTAATACTATAGATGTAATCTTCTTTAATCTCTTCATATTGCCTCCTATAAATAAGTTTTTATTTTTAATTTTTATTCACCGGTAATACCTGTATTCTCGATACCCTGAATAAACTGTTTCTGTACTAATGCATATAAGATAAGCAGCGGCACTATCGATATCAGAGTAGCGGCCATTTTCTGCGCTTCATTGATATTACTTGCCACTCCGCCTCCGGCTTCATTGTCGAACAGTGACAGTTTAACCGGCAGCAGCTCTACTGAATTTCTTAGCATTGTATTTGTTGTATATGTCTCGTTCCAGTTAAATACGAATGAGAACAGGAACACAACAAGAATCGTTGCCATTGATAATCTGATTGCCACATGATAAAAAACTTTCATTGAACCGGCACCGTCAATCATAGCCGCTTCATCCAAAGACTTTGGAATCATGTTGAAGAAGTTATAGAAAATCAAAATCAACATTGTGGAGTATGTACCCTGTCCTAAAAGTGCCATTAAGAACTGCGGTCCTATACTTCCGATTAATTTAATTCCTGTAATTGTATATAACTGATTAAATATCATAAGTCTTGGCACTGTAAGAAGCGGAACCGGCAAAATAAATGCCAGCACAAGCATAATGTACCAAACATTACGTCCTCTGAATGTATATCTGGATAATGCAAATCCTGTCATAGCTGAAACTGCTGTCTGAGCTATTGCCAGCAAGCCTGAAAACCAAATTGAGTTAATCAGTGTCGCCGGTACATCCAGAGTTTTGACAGCACTTGCAAAGTTGTCAAATGTGGCATGTTTTGCAATCCATGTGATTGACGGATCAATCAAATCTGCTGCTGTCATTATAGACTTGGAAACCATTTCAAAAATAGGCTCTAAGTAAACATATCCGATACAGATAAGCACAAAATAGATTGCCGCTTTTGAAATAATGTTAACTGCTTTTAATTTCTTTAATTTGGCAAAGTTAATTTTCTTTAATGACAAGTCAATTTTCTTTGCACTGTTATTTTTATCTGCCATATAACTTTGCCTCCTTTGCCTGATGTCTCTTCTGAGAAGACAGTCTTCTCTTCTGCTGTTTTTCCAGCTTCTTTAATTTCTTCTCCTGCTTTTGTCTTGCCTTGATGTCCTTTGGTTTTCTGTCCTTAAAGAGCAGGAATACAATTCCTATAATGAGTAATGCTATAAAACTGTAAATCCAAGCATATGTAGCTGCAAATCCAAGTCCGCCATTAGTGTCATTCGTTGCCTCTTCAATTAATTTGTATACCGGATTAATTGAATCATACATACCTAACTGAATTACTGTAAATACGGTAATAATTAATCCTACGGATTTCAGCATTGGAATTGTAATCTTCCACATAATCTGCCATGCATTTGCCGAGTCAATCTTCGCTGCTTCGTATATACTAGGATTAATCTTCTGAAGTCCGTTGATAAACAATACAATCGGTATTCCGGTAAACCAAAGTATAATTGAAAGCTGGTCAAAAATGCCCGCAAGTCCGTTCGCAAGTCCCGGCGAATAGCTTTCAATAATCTGCATTATGAAAATATTAGAATAAGCGTTGCTTGCCTGAGCAGCTTCTGACATATTCGCTGTTGCGCCTGCAGCTGCACTCTGTACTGAAAGAAGCTGTGTCATAACCGGACCTGACATAATGATAACCGGCAGGAAGTATATTGTTCTCAATATACTTTTACCTGTATTTATCTTACATAACAAATACGCAATAATAAATGATAATACTACTACAATAAATGTATACGGTATAATCATTTTAAGATATGAAAGCAATGCAGGAAGGAACGATTCATTTTGGAAAAATGCCGTGTAATAGTTATCCAGTCCCGTCCACTTGATTTCGTAACCTAAAATTGTTGATTTTACATTAGTAAAACTTAAATAAATAGTCATTATAAAAGGGAATAACGTAAAAATCACAAAACCGATAATCCATGGTGCCATGAAGGCATATCCTGATCTATCCTGTCTCTGCTGATATGTACGCAGCTTTCTCTTCTTAGGGGCTTTCTTTGCTTCAGGTTTTTTTGCCTTTTCAGCCTTTGCTGCCTTAACTTCTTTTTCTTTGTTATCAGCCATTATTTAACACCCCCTTCTATAACCTGTGCACTGAGCGGTGCAATTTTATTACCATTAACCGTAACTTCATCTTCTGTGTAATTGATAATTATGGTCTTAACACTTCCGTCCTTAGAATAACCGTTTGCTATAACACCGTCATCTAAAACACTTCTGCTATCCCATTTATATCCTATAACCTGTGACAGCGGAGCATTTACCGTTGAGTAAATGTTCTTCACAATATCCTCATACTGCTCAAACTCTGTTGAATAGTAATCTGAAGATGCAGTTGCTGCTAAAAGATATGAAGGTTCTTTTGTTAATACAAATGATGGTGAAATATTATAATCTATCATCTTTAACATATCTTTCTGTGAATAGAAAGAGAAGTTAGAATATGGCGCATAGACTTCCATCGTTCCATGAAGAACCATCTGTAAAAACGGAACCGTATCTGTCTCATATACATACTGTGAAGTTCCTACAGGTGACTGCAGATAACGGTCTGTATATTTCCACAAATACTGATTTGGAGTTACCATATTAAGTTTTGTACCATTTTTATTAATCTTTGCAAATTCATCCTGATACATCTTAATAGCGTCTGTTATTGTAACCTGATCTCCGTCACTGTCATGGGTACTTACTAATTTCTTAGAAATACCGTCTACCGTAAATGAATCACTGTACTCTCCCAAATCATCATAAAGGTCTGATAACCATTCAGCTGACTTTTCAGGTGCTGCATATCCATAATCCGTTACCGGCACATTCTTAGGAAGAATCGCTGATTTGTCAAGTGTTAAATATTTCGTATTCAAATGCTTTGCGGCATTATTGTAATAATTAATCATAGATTCATTAATAGTAGTAAAGTCTCTTGAAAATGAAATATCAATATTCTTCTTTTTAAATTCTGACATTACATCTTCGAAGTCGCCTTCTTTTCCTACCGCACTTGAAAACTTTGTACTGTATGGCTTTGAAAGCGTTTCTCCGCCGCTCTGCCATCCGATAAGACCTGTATTAATATTGGTTACACCGTCTTTTACTAATCGATTCAGAATATTCTTAACATCATCAGCTGTTGTTACAGTTACCTGCTGTGTTGAGAATACGCCCTTTTTGGAATCTGACATAAGGAAGTCAATTCTTATAGGAATTTCTGAACCTTCCGCTGTTTTCTCCTTCAAAACTCCCTTATCAATCAAGTGCTGTCTGTATGCCTGAGCCATACCTGTATAATCTGCTGCCGGCTCTCCGTCACTTCCGTCTCCGCTCAAGAACTTATAAGTCAAATCAATATCAAATTTATTTGGCTTATCCTGAACTTTACGGTATGAATCTCCAGCCTGATTTGTAACCTGATAAAATTCTGCATTATATTTGAATGCCGCATATGCAAATGTATATTTAAATTCATTCTTTTCTGTAGATGACGGATTTACCCTGATTGTCATAAATTCATCACCACTGTCCGCATACGCGAGGAATGCTGCCTGTGTTCCATCACCATGAGAAATACCAAACACCGGCATTGTAGGCTCGTTAATAGGCACTGCAACATTTAAATCTGCATAATAATACATTGAGCTTGCCGGATCTTCACCGTATACTTTTCCCTCATATGTGGTGAATTTTGCTTTATTTTCCGTAAACCTGATAAGGCTTCCGCTTCCATCCGGTACCATTACATATCCCGGAACAAGCTCTTTATTTTTTGAGCTGTCCCAGCTTTCCGTCTGCTTGTTATAATAGTTTAAGCGTCCTCCGCTTGTTCCCATAAACGGTGCTATTATAACATTTGCAAGCTTTGAAGTATTCTTACCTGTGATTTCTTTATTAGGAACCTTGAAATTAATTGTTCCGTCATCGCTGAATGTAATATATACATTGATTCCAAGATCTTCTCCGTCAATATCAAATATACATTCAAGCTTCCACTCTCTGCCCTCGGAATCAATCTGCTCAAGTTCATTTGAGCAACCGTCTTTTTCCTTTTCAGCAGCTGATGAAGTGATTGATGTAGTCATCGCATTAGCTTCACCCGAGTAGTATTCCACACTGACTAATGAATTTGCCATTGCAGTATACTGACTGTTAAGCGAATCCTGTTGAGGATGCTCTGCCAGCTCTTTAACCTGCTTTACTGTCATTCCTTCATCTTCGGCGTAAGTTTTCAGAATACTTGGGTCTTTTGCTTGTTCAGCTTCAAGTACTGCTTCCTTTGCATGCTTAATTTCATTCGCAAAAGGAGTGTCAATACCTGTCTTCCAAACGTAACCGTTCTTTTTGTCTCTTACAGCAATAATATCTCTGTCATCTCTGAAGAAGAACTGATATTTATCCGTCTCATATTTCAAATCAAAACCTTTAATTTCAGATACGTTTTTTACTCTTTCAGGAGCTTTTCTCGTATCTCTGTTTGTATTAAGGTATGCAGCATAAACTGCAGCTCCTATTGAAAGGACAAATAAGAGACATATAACGAGCGTGATAATTTTGCCTTTTTTAATCTTACCTGCCTGTAACATTTCTTATTACCTCCTTTCCTACCATTAACAAGAAGTCGTATAACTGCTCCCACATAATAATTACAACGAGAACTACGATTGCTGCAATCAGCATAAACACTGCTGTTATGATAAGACTGACTACCGTTCCCTTAAAATTATAATCATGTACTGTCGAAAGTCCCTCGAATATTACTGCAATAGTCCATGAAACTCCCACAACCATTATTACTGTCAATATAAATGCCTCATTATATGTGAGTACATAAGACATTCCGATTGTTGCCAGCATACAGAACATTGCAGGCATTAACCCGTATGCCGGAATCATATATACCTGTTTTAATGTACCGTCACCGTCTGTAATCGATGTCACCAAATAATTACATATAATAAACAAAATAAGTATTGCAAAGAATCCGACAATAACAGCACCCATATCCATATCTTCTACATCTGTATACTGATAAATAAATCCTTTACTTGTCTGATACAGCATATATACTCCAAAGAATATTATGTATATTATTGTTGCCGCTATCGGAGAACCGTTCTTTCCTACCCTTATATCGTAATATCTGTCGATAGGATGTTTTGCACATTTAAATGCATATCCGATTTCTCCAATCACCGGAATATTCTTAAGTTTCTGTCCAAGAGCTTTTTTCTTTGCTCTGATTACTTTCTTTCTGTCAATAAGACCTACCGCAATTCTTATCGCAATAAGTATAAACAATATGATAAGGACCGTTCCCAAATGCTTCTGTATAGATTTATTTCTAACCTCCCAAAATGCGTCTGAGTATCCTTCTCTATTGCCGGCAATCTCAAAATCTTCCATTGCCTGCTGATAATTTTCGTCATTATAATATGACTTAGCTACGCCGTTATGTGCAAGTACTGACATCTGATTCAGTCTAAGTACATAACTCCAGTCTTTCAAAGCTCCATCATAATCACCGTTTTCATATTCATCCAGTGCTTTATAAATAGTCTTTGCATATTCAGTCGGTGTAAATGACTGGATATATCCCTTTTCACCATCTGCCGTCCAAATATTTCCGTCGTTATCTACTGCAATTGTAACAAGAGACGTAAACAAACCTGACACGTCAAGGTCTAAAACCTGTGCTCCAAGTGAGAATATTAATTCACCTGATGTTGTATAGGCTGAAATATAACCGTTGTTATCACTTGTGTAAATAATGCCCTGTGAATCTACGGTAACGTCTGTCAGCGAATCAGTAGCTATTACAGGATTATTGAACATATTAGTACCGTCCGTACTATGTTTCTTCAACAAGTCTGTTCCCTGTCCCATACATACCGAATAGGCTGTTCCGTTCATGTCTACATATACATTAGAGAATGTAGACGGCTGTGTATTAAGCAGTGAAGAACTCTTTTCCTGTTCCTTATTATAGATAAGTTTCAAAAACATCTGCTGAGGTGTGAGTGTTGTTCTGTTGGATGTAAAATAACCCAAAAATTCTCCGGTACCTGCCAGCTGGATAATACCGTTGTAAACACCTTCTGAAACAATGTAAACATTGTTTCCGCTGTCTACCGCAACCTTGCTCGGCTCGTAGTTCGTATCTGCAAATATAGGTGCTGTCGGCTTATCATATCGGCGTACAAATTCATAATTCTTAGAAAATTTGAATACTGTCTTTGCCGCTGTATCAGCAACATAAAGTTCTCCGTCTTTTGTTCTGTAAATACCTTTCGGAGTATTAAATCCTCCAAAATCTTTATTATTGACCGTTTTCTGGTCGATTGTCTTTACAATCTTTTCCGTGTCCAGATTATAAATTACAATTCTCTGATTTCCTGTGTCTGATATGTATAGATTATTATTTTCATCTATAACCATATCAGCCGGATTTACTAATCCCAGTGTTGTAATTGTTCTGTCCGGAAGATAAGCGTCCTGTGTTCTTACAAACTCACTCTCGTCGTCAAGCGTATATGTATAACTTGTCGCCTGTGAAGCCGAAACAGGAATTACTGCCATTACCATAAGCATCAGTGCCAAAAGCAGCACTAATGATTTTTTCCATAATTTTTTCATTCCACTGCCTCCTTACTTGATACCCGAATGACTCATTGTGTTCATAACCTTTGACTGCATACAGATGAATATTACCAGGTTCGGAATGAACATAATTAAGTTCGCCGCCGCTACCATACCGGATGCTGCCACTGCATTATTAACACCAATTGAGTTTACGTAGTATGTTAATGTTCTTAAAGCTTCGTTCGTTATATAGTTGTTTGAAGTTTCCACGTTGCCCCATACCTGCTGGAATGTAAGCACGACTGATGTTGCAAGAGCCGGCTTAGTAAGCGGGATAATTACTTTTCTAAGAATTGTAATATCACCTGCGCCATCGACTACTGCCGCTTCAATCAGTGCGTCAGGAATACCGTCAACGAACTGCTTCACAAGAAAGAGTCCTACAGGCATCGCAATCAGTGGAAGAATATGTGCAAACCATGTATTGTATGCACCTATCTGCACAATTATTAAGTATCTTGGGATTGAAACCGCTGTTGCCACAAACATAAGAGCCATTTGGTTTACTTCCCATAAAGCACCCTTGATTTTGAATTTCTTCTTTGAAAAAACATAGGCTGCCATAATTGTAATAATCAGGTTAAGTACTACGGTAAGTACTGTAACGATTAATGAGTTCAAAAAGTATCTCGACATCGGAATACCTGTTGAACCTGCTAAGTTCATAAGGTTTTTAAAGTTATCCAAAGTCGGATTATATACAAAAATTGTCGGTGGGAATTTAAACAATTCTCCAAGTGGTTTAAAAGCATTACAAATCAAAAATATTACCGGAAGAATCATAAATATTGACAGCGGAAATGCTATCGCATGAAACTTTAACTGGCCGCTTGAAAACCTTGACGGGTTAATTCTGTTACCTTGAAAATTTGCCATTTATGTTTCCTCCTTTCTAATATTCATCTTTCTCTGTAAACAATGTATTTGCCACTTTACTGCACAGCCATACTAAAGCAAGTAACGCTACTGATACGGCTGAGGCATATCCCATTTCATAACGGACATAAGCAAAATCGTCTATGTGGTTTGCAATCAGCTGTCCGGCATAATCAGGTGTCGGGTTTGCTCCCGCAAGTGCCACACCAATCCAGCCCATGTTAAATGCATTAACAATAGACATAACCGCACCAAATAACATCTGCGGTTTCATAGACGGCACTGTAATATAGATAATTTCCTGTACCCTGCTCTTGATTCCGTCCACATATGCAGCTTCATATAATTCCTGATCTATATTCATAATACCTGAGAGCATGGATAAGAATCCGATACCCATCGAAGACCACAACGATACAAAAATCATAATCTGCATAAAGTAATCCGAGGAAATCAGCCATTGGATAGGCTGGTCAATAATTCCCCATTTCTGCAAGTACGCATTAGCAAGACCTCCTTGGTCACCGGAGAAAATCAAAGTCTTCCAAATAACCTGAATCATCAGCTGGCCTACCATAGACGGTGTGTACATTGCCAAAGCATATAATGTTCTTGCTCTCGGTGTAACCTGAGCAAGTATCCATGCCATTAGGAATGATAATATATATCCGCCGATACCTACTACAATAGCGTACAAAACAGTATTCGGCAGTACATATTTCATAAATACTTCGTCACCCGTAATTAATGTTATATAGTTGCTCATTCCCGCAAGTGAAGGAGTATTAATAACATCAAAATATGTGAATGACAAACCGACAGCTATAACAATCGGTAATAAAATAAATGTAAAGAACAAAAGTCCATAAGGAAGCAAAAGTAAAAATGAGTGGAAGCCTTCTGTCTGTGTAAACTTCTTTCTGCTCTTTGCTTTTGCCGAAACTACAGCAGTATTAGCCATTTTTACTTAACCTCCTCTCCGGATTTGGCTTTTGCCGCATCCTTATTTTTCTGAATCCAGTCGTATCCCTGAAGTTTGAACTTCTTAATCATCTTACCGTTTTCATCATAATATCCAAGTTCCTGCATCTTTCTTACAATCTCTTTGTTGACATCTGTCTTTGCTTCATCTACAGCAACCTGTGCCGATGTTCCGTCAAATACCATTGTCGTCCAGATGTTAGAAATAGTTCTCTCAAGCAGGTACTGACCCGGAGTTCTTGTTACGTCTGTAACATAATCAATCTGTTCCAGTACAACATTCTTGTCAGATTCATCCATCGGATTGTTCTGAAGTGCTTCCATATTTGCTGAAAGCCAGAAGAATGTCTTACCATATGTTGAACGAAGCGTATATGTATATTCTGTCTGAACATCAGCACTTGTCCACCACTTAAGGAACTCCCATGCAGCTTCTTTTTTGTTAGAGTTCTTAAAGATAACGCCGCCCGTTCCATTGGCAACAAATGTTCTGTTGACCGTTCCATCATCCTGTTTTGTTCCAAGATACGGAGCAATGTCCCACTTGCCATCCAGTTCCTGTGCTCCGTTCTTAATAAGAGTATAGTCTTCCATTCCGACAATACCGATAGGAAGCACTGAATATCTGAATGAGTTAAAGAATGTATTAACTGATGTTTCTAATGAATATTTTGTAAACAAATCTCCAAGCATCTGTAATCCTTTTACTGAAGTCTTTGAATTGTCCACTCCTGTTTTCACGAGTCCGTTTTCATCCTGCACATACAGCTGTCCACCATTCTGCAAAATCATAGGCGCTGTCTGATAGAACCATTTGTAACCTGTAGCACCAAGTGAAATGTTGTGGTAGAAGTTCATTCCGTATCTCTGAAGCGTCGGAAGAATCTCTATCAAATCTTCCCATGTATCAGGAACTTGTAAGTTAAGGTTTTTAAATATATCTTTTCTATATACTACAGCGTTAAAGTCCGTCGTTTCAGGAATGGCGTAAACTCCTTCATTGTATACATATGAAACAAAAGAACCTGTCGGGAATCTGTTTGCCACAGTCCAAAAATCATCAAACTGTGTCATATCATACAAAGCGCCTCTGCTTGACAAATCAAAAGGTACATATGACAATAATCCCAGCGCAATATCAGGTGTTTCATCAGCCGCGATTGCGAGTGTAAGTTTATTTATATCAGGCATTGTCGCTACTTTTACTTTTATGTCTTTTCCTGTTTTTTCTTTATAATAAGGTACAAACTCTGTATCTGCCATCTTCTGAAGCAAATCGACATGAGTAATAGCTCTGTTAACCCAAATTGTAATTGTATCTTCATCCTTACTACTTACATTTGTTGAATATTTGTCAGATGTAAACGTATTTGTAAGAGCCCTCACTGAAGTCCACAAAGAACTTACCCATGAAGAATTTGCCGGCTCAATCACATCATCATCGCCATATATATATATTCTGTCCCTGTCTCTTATACACATC
>ENA-OZAJ01000899-OZAJ01000899.1-human-gut-metagenome-genome-assembly--contig:-NODE-899-length-12748-cov-5.685654_pt1 | contig 12748 bp, 11 predicted proteins | sample MGYA00243301_ERZ653499 | MGnify/ENA primary metagenome ERZ653499 (study PRJEB26926, sample SAMN06165039) | human gut metagenome | biome: ENVO:00009003; feature: ENVO:2100002; material: ENVO:00002003... | reverse complement strand
TTATCGTCGGCAGCGTCAGATGTGTATAAGAGACAGTAATAAAACAATATGCGTAAAATATATGTAAAATTGCTTATGTTGTGAAAAAGGGAGAATACAAAGGAGCAAGGTGGTTATGAAAAAATTATTGTTTATTATTAATCCAAAAGCAGGTCTTAAAAAGAACAGGCATTTTATTGATAATGCAGTTGATGTTTTTGAAAAGTCAGGTTATAAGGTTGGAATAAAATATACAAAGAAACGTGCAGACGGAACGGACATTGCAAGACATTATGGAAGTAAGGCTGACCTTGTAGTCTGCTTGGGCGGAGACGGTACGCTGAATGAAGTTATGCAGGGGATGATTGAAGGAGGCGTTAAGACGCCGCTCGGATATATTCCGGCAGGCTCTACAAATGATTTTGCTACAAGTTTGGGACTTAAGTCTGACCCAAAGGAAGAGGCTGAGTTTATTGTATCCCGTGAAGCAAGACCTCTTGACCTTGGACAGTTTAACGGAAGATATTTTGTATACACTGCTTCTGCAGGAATTTTCACAAAAACATCCTATTCTACACCGCAGGATTTGAAAAACAGACTGGGACATTTTGCTTATATTCTTACAGGGGTGAAGGAGTTGTTTCATATCAGACGTCTTAAACTGAAAATAGAGCTGGATGACAGAACAATAGAAGGAAAATATATATTTGCAGCTATTAATAATGCCACAAAGGTTGGTGGAATTATGAAACTGGATGAAAATTTAGTCAGATTTAATGACGGAGTATTTGAATTGATGCTCGTTGAATTTCCGAGAGGACCGCTTGAATTTCTGAAGCTGGCAGGTCAGGTTTTAATGCAGAAGTTTACCGGAAAAATCACACTGATTCAGATTGATTCAGCGAACATTACAGCCGAATCGGATGTAGACTGGTCTTTGGATGGAGAAAAAGAAAAAGGAAAAGAAACAGTGGACTTTAAAGTAATCCACGATGCAATTAATTTTATTTATTAGATATAAGAGGGGTATTTATGACATTAAAAAAAGATGAAATAAAAAACTTTACAGAAAAGTACGGTGAAGTATGTCGCAAAAATGACAGCGTTCAAAAAGAACTCTTTACACAGTACGGTGTAAAAAGAGGACTGCGAGATATTAACGGAAGAGGCGTTCTTACAGGAATTACAAATATATCAAGAGTTGAATCTACAGAATTAGTTGACGGTGAAAGAGTTCCATGCGAAGGAAAGCTTTATTTTCGCGGATATAGAATACAGGATTTGGTACAGGGCTTTATGAAGCGCGATCGTTTTGGATTTGAAGAGGTTGCGTATCTTTTGCTGTTTGGAACGCTTCCAAATAATGAAGAGTTAGAAGCGTTCAAAAAGATTATGGCAGTGTCCCGTCAGCTTCCTACAAATTTTGTTAGAGATGTTATAATGAAAGCTCCAAGTTCAGATATTATGAACTCGCTGACAAGAAGTGTTTTGACATTAGCTTCATATGACCGGAATATGTCTGATACGTCAATCGAGAATGTTATAAGGCAGAGTATACAGCTGATAAGTATATTCCCAATGTTGTCCGTGTATGGATATCATGCATTTAATCACTATAAAAAGAATAATAGTTTTTATATTCACAGACCAAAGCCGGAGCTTTCTACAAGTGAAAATCTATTGAGAATGCTGAGGCCGAATATGCAGTATACAGAGCTTGAAGCAAAAGTTTTGGATTTGGCACTGGTGCTTCATATGGAGCATGGAGGAGGCAATAATTCAACCTTTACAACAAGGGTAGTTACATCCTCAGGCTCCGATACATATTCTACTGTTGCGGCAGCGTTGTCATCCCTCAAAGGACCAAGACACGGAGGCGCAAATATTATGGTAGTCGAAATGTTTAAGGATATAAAATCACATGTTAAGAATGTAAAGGATGAAACTGAAGTTAAAGAATATTTGAGAAAGATTCTTAACAAAGAAGCTTTTAATAAAAAGGGACTTATTTATGGAATGGGTCATGCGGTTTATTCTGTATCTGATCCGAGAGCAGAAATTTTTAAAACTTTTGTTGAAAAGCTTGCAACAGAAAAAGGGCGAAAAAAGGATTTTGCTCTGTACAGTATGATTGAAAGACTTGCACCGGAGGTTATTGGTGAGGAACGCCATATATATAAAGGTGTAAGTGCAAATGTTGATTTTTACAGCGGACTTGTGTACAGTATGCTGGATATTCCGGAGGAATTGTATACGCCAATGTTTGCAATTGCAAGAATTGTAGGCTGGAGTGCACATCGTTTGGAGGAACTTGTGAATGCGGATAAAATTATGCGCCCTGCATATGTGAGCAATTGTCCATTCAATGATTATGTTGATATTGAGGAGAGGTAGCATCAAGATAATATAAAGTATTTAAAAAAGTAATCGTTTAAGGAACGATTACTTTTTTAGTAATTGACGCAGGACAGGTTTCATACAATGGTGATATAATAAAAAATAGAGGTGAGGAAAAATGAAATTAACTGAAAGTGATATAAAGAAAATTGAAGAAGAAATAGAACATAGAAAACTGGTTGTACGCCCACAGGCGATAGAGGCAGTGAAAGAGGCAAGGGCGCACGGAGATTTGAGTGAAAATTTTGAGTATCATGCAGCCAAGAAAGATAAAAATAAAAATGAGAGCAGAATAAGATATTTAGAGAAAATTTTAAAGACGGCTACAATTATTTCGGTGGAGTCGGCAGAGGATGAGGTCGGGCTTAACAAAACAGTTGAGGTTTATTTTGAAGAGGATGATGAAACTGAAAAGTTTAAGATTGTAAGTACAATGCGTGGAGATTCCGTTAAGGGAAGAATTAGTAATGAATCACCTATGGGTGCTGCTCTTATGGGACACAAAGCAGGAGAGCGCGTCGAGATAAGAGTTAATGAAAATGTCAGTTATTTTGTAGTTATAAAATCGATTGAGAATACCGGTGAGGAAGATACGGATACAATTAGAACATACTAAAATGCTCCGCTGTGGAGCGCAGAGGCGCGGAAAAGTAGTTGTTCTTATGAACCCGCGCCTCGCGAGAGAGTTCACAAGCGAACTCCTTGTTTTAAATCAAATGCGTGCATACTTTTTCACATAGGAGGAAAGGAAAATGACAAGTTTATAATAAATGTACGGGTTAATGTGAGCAATATGTTTTTCGGCTGGATTATCGGGCTTGGCAGCAATGTAAAGATACTGGGACCTTATAATGCAGTATTGCATCTAAAAAAGGAAATAGAAAGATTAAATGAACAATATAAATAAAAAAAGTAAAAAGGGAAAACTGACTATTTTTACCAGCTATACGCCGGGAGCAGGAAAAAGTTACCTGATGGTTTCAGAGGCTGTTAAAGAACAAAAAAGAGGAAGAAAAGCAGTTATAGGATTTTTAAATGGCAGACATCGTGATATTAGAAAGATTTTAGAGGATAATAATTTAGTGAATGCCTACGCTAAAGAGAGCAGAGATAGGAAGATGGCACATAATATACAAGCATATGGTGATGTTTGCAAGAAAGAAGAAAAGACAGACAAATACAGAATTTCTATGACGGGACTGCTCTTGGAAAAGCCTGATTTAGTGCTTCTTGACGAATTGGGAATGCGTGGCATAAATACGGAGAAAAAGACTTTTATTTATGAGGACGCTGAAGAACTTTTAGGTATGGGAATTGATGTTTATGCAACTGCGAATTTGAAAAAGTTTGAGAGTGCAAATCCTTTATTTAAAAAAGTAACAGGAATTGGGATGAAGAGGACTATTCCTGATCGGCTGCTCGAAAATGCAGAGTGTATATTTTTTGTGGATAGGGAGCCGGAATTAATGCTAGAGGATTTTGAGAGGGGAAGTCTCTTTGGAGAGCGATATATGAAGACTAAAATAATGCAAAAGAATTTTCAGTCTGATACGCTTGAAGATTATAGGGAGATTAGCAAAAAATATTTAAAGAAATACGGAGATAAAGTGAAAATTGTTACGAGATAAATTATCAAATACATGGGTAGTAATATTACTGGCAATGGTATGCTGTTTTCTTTGGGGCTCGGCGTTTCCCTGCATTAAAATAGGTTACAGACTTTTTGCAATAGAGAGCGGTGACGCGGCGTCTCAAATATTGTTTGCCGGTTCAAGATTTACTTTGGCAGGTGTTATGGTGATAGTTGCATTTAGTGTTGCAAGAAAGCGTTTTGTAAAACCAGGTTCGCCAAAAAAGATACTTACGCTGAGTCTGTTTCAAACGATAGGACAATATGTGCCTTTTTATATCGGACTGGCGCATACCACAGGTGTCAAATCATCAATTATTAACGGAACAGCAGTATTTTTGACTATACTGGTTTCCTGTCTTATATTTCATCAGGAAAAGCTTACAAACAAGAAAATTTTTGGAAGCCTGCTCGGTTTTATGGGAGTAGTGTTAATTAATATGTCAGGGGCTTCAATTGATTTGAATATGAAGTTTTTTGGTGAAGGGTTTATTTTGATTTCTACATTGTCATCAGCTTTTTCATCAGCTTTTATTAAAAAGTTTTCGAAGACGGCTGATGTTGTGATGTTGAGTGGATATCAGTTTTTTTTCGGAGGCGTTATTATGATATTTTTCGGTATTGCGATGGGTGGAAGGCTAAGCGATATTTCCGCAAATGCAATACTGCTATTACTTTATATGGCATTTATTTCAGCGGCAGCCTATACTATATGGAGTATACTTCTCAAATACAACGATGTATCAAAAGTATCGGTGTACAAGTTTATGAATCCGGTATTTGGGGTTGCTTTGTCTTATCTGCTTGTCAGCGGGGAAAAATTTACGGGAGAGAAGACGGTTATAGCATTGATTTTGGTATGCGCCGGAATTTATGTTGTAAATATGAAGGATAAATCTTCAAAAAAAATGAATCCTATGATAGAATAAAAATACTAAATACAGAGATGATACAGTTAGGTATGTTTTTAGGTACTAGGGGCAGATTGTCTGCAGATGATAACCTTAATAGCATACGGACAGAATGGAGGTACATATTATGAATATTATGCATGACATTGCACCTGAGAGGATTAGTCCTTCGGATTTTATTGCAACTATTGAAATCAGCAAGGGAAGCAAGAAAAAGTATGAACTGGACAAGGAGACAGGGCTTATTATATTGGACAGGGTTCTTTATTCGTCAGTGCATTATCCGGCAAATTACGGATTTATTCCGCGAACAATTGATGAGGATGGAGATCCGCTGGATGTCCTTGTTTTATGCTCAGAACCGATTGAGCCGATGTCTCTTGTAAGGTGCTATCCGATAGGAGTTATGTATATGGTTGATGGCGGAGACAATGATGACAAGATTATTGCTATACCATATGGTGATCCTACATACAATTGTTACACTGATATAGAACAGCTTCCGTCACATATTTTTGAAGAAATCAAAAACTTTTTTAATATTTACAAATCTTTAGAAGGAAAAGAAACTAAGGTTGATGAGTTTGGCGGTCCGCTGGATGCAGCTAAGATTATTTATAAGTGTATCGACATTTATAATGAAACTTACGGAATTGAAGTGGATAAAACAAACAGATAATGCTGTTGCAGCGATGGCCCGAATCTTGGGGCGCACAAGCAGTATTTTATGAAAAAAATAAATACTTAATGAGGCAGTTTTATGAGAATAAGTGAAAAATTAGAATCATTAAGAAATATTATGAGCAGGCACAATATAGATATATATATTGTGCCTACTTGTGATTTTCACGGTTCGGAATATGTTGGAGATTATTTTAAGGCGAGAGAATTTATTTCAGGATTTGACGGCTCAGCGGGAACGGTTTTGGTTACTTTGGATGAGGCTTTACTTTGGACTGATGGAAGATATTTTCTGCAGGCCGGAGAACAGCTGGCTGGCTCGGAGTTTATTTTGATGCGTATGGGGGAACCGAATGTTCCTACGGTGAAAGAATATCTGTCTGAAATAATGAAAAAAGAATTATTAAAAGCAGATGCAGAGGAAGCGGCAGAAAAAAGAATCTTGACATCGCCGGGTGACAAGAATGTTACACTGGGATTTGACGGAAGAATGGTTTCTGCATCGGATGTTGAAGATTTTTTGGAAATTCCCAATATTAATATTGCAAGTGATGTCGACTTGATTGGAGAAATATGGATTGACAGACCGAACATATCCCATGAGCAGGTATGGAGGCTTCCGCTAGAATATGTAGGTATGTCCTGTAGTGAAAAAATAGCAGCAATTCGAGAAGAAATGAAAAAGGAACAGAGGGATGTTTTGGTTGTGACTTCACTTGATGAAACAGCGTGGATTCTTAACCTTAGAGGCAATGATGTGGCATGCAACCCGGTGTTTATGTCGTTTATGGTAATAACGATAGCAGAATGCATATTATTCGCTCAGGAAGATGCTTTTTCACCTCATATTTTGGAATATCTGTGTGCTGAGGGTGTTGTTTTAAAGGATTATTATCATGTTTATGATTATATTAAAAACTTGCATGACAGGGCTATATGGATTGACAAGGAGACTGCTAATTTTAATCTGGTGGATGCGGTAGATGATTCGAATAATATAATGGACAGGTTTACTCCGGCATTGCACATGAAAGCCATAAAGAATGAAACTGAAATAAAAAATATGGAAAAAGCACATATTTTGGATGGAATTGCAATGACAAAGTTTATATATTGGCTTAAACACAATGTAGGGAAAGTATATGTGGCTGATGCTGTGAATGAAGAAAAGATGTCGGAGGTTTCACTTGGAGAAAAGTTGGAAGATTTTCGAGGAATAGCTGAAAGTTATTTGGGACCAAGCTTTGAGTCTATTGTCGGTTATAAAGACCATGGCGCGATTGTTCATTATAGCGCGTCAGAGGAGACTGATTATGATATTGAGCCGGAAGGAATAGTTTTGATAGATTCAGGAGGTCATTATCTTGAGGGAACTACGGATATTACGAGAACAATAAGTCTTGGCAGGGTATCTGATAAGATGCGTGATATGTATACGGCTGTTCTGCGTGGAAATTTGAATTTGGCAGCAGCAGTATTTAAAGAAGGATGTTCGGGTGTGGCACTTGATTATCTTGCCAGAAAACCGTTATGGGATAAAGGTATGGATTATAATCATGGTACGGGTCATGGCGTGGGTTATCTGCTTAATGTTCATGAAATGCCAAACGCATTTCGGTATAGAATCATGGAAAATCCTCAGCTGAATCCTGTGCTTCGTCCGGGAATGATTACATCTGATGAACCGGGTGTATATATAGCAGGTGAGTTTGGAATCCGTATAGAAAATTTAATTTTATGTGTAAAGAAAAAAAGCAGCATATATGGAAAATTCTTTGGATTTAAGCCGCTTACACTTGTTCCGTTTGACAAGGAACTGATTGACAGAGAGCAAATGACATCTGAGGAGTGCAGGCTGTTGGATGATTATCACCGAATAGTCTATGAGAAGATTTCGCCTTATTTGGAGAAGGATGAGCAAAAATGGTTGCGCGAGGTGTGTGCTGTGTCAGATTGCGGTGCCAAAGAATTTGGTATATATGTTGTAGTGGAGTGAAAAAACAGATAATAATTGAAAATAGTTTTAGGCAGCACTATAAAAGAATATTTAGTAATATATTCTGCATACAATGTACAAAGTATTGTTGTACATAGAGGTTCTATTGAAAGAATATATAGAAGAGAGGGTGCTGGAAACAGCAGATTATATTATTGAAAACAAGGCAACGGTAAGACAGTGCGCCAAAGAATTTGGAATAAGCAAGAGTACGGTACATAAAGACGTATCTGAGCGTCTGCTCCAAATCAATTCATCAATGGCACATCAGGTTAGAGAGGTTCTGGAAAAAAATAAAAAAGAACGACATATAAGGGGAGGAATGGCAACAAAAGAAAAATATTTATTAAAAAATGAAAAAAGGAGACAATAAGAAAAAGCCTTACCATTAATGGTAAGGCTGTTAATTTCGGGGGACCTAGAGGGAATCTCACCCTCTAGGTTGAGTATGAAAAACTTAAAATACGCCATTATAGGGTATGACGTATACAAACTATGTGCACCACCACTTAGGTAGTACAATTGTAATTTAATCTATAGATGTTAATAAATCGTGAATTAAATGTGAATAAATTGTAAAAAAAGTCAGAAAAGGTCGAAAAAATATTTACTTTTATTTTATCCATAAATTGTATATAATGTAATGTATAAGCAGAAAATCAAGCGACGCTTCAGCGTCATTTGATTTTACCTTATACATTAATGAAAAAACGCAGAGCACGAAGTGCGTAAGATGCGCAAGCATCTTGTTTTTGAATCTGCAAAGAAGCAGAAAATCAAGCGATGCTTCAGCGTCATTTGATTTTACTTTATACATTGATGTTTTGGTAATAAAATTCAGTTATACTTTATTCATGTATGGATATTCTAATTATAGATAAGAATCAGATTTGTACTTAAAGGAGCAGCATATGTTTAATACAGATATAGGGATAGATTTAGGAACAGCAAGTATACTTGTGTATATTAAAGGAAAGGGAGTAGTCTTGAAAGAGCCATCAGTTGTTGCGATTGATCGTGATACGGACAAAATCAAGGCGGTTGGTGAAGAAGCGCGCCTTATGATTGGACGAACTCCGGGTAATATTGTAGCTGTAAGACCGCTGAAGCAGGGGGTTATTTCAGATTATTCTATTACAGAGCAGATGATTCGTTACTTCATTCAGAAGTCAGTCGGTAAGCGCTCATATAAGAAACCGCGTATTTGCGTCTGTATTCCGAGCGGTGCTACAGAAGTAGAAACAAAGGCGGTTCAGGATGCGGCATTTCAGGCAGGAGCGAGGGAGGTCTTTGTAGTTGAAGAACCTTTGGCGGCTGCCATTGGCGCAGGTATAGAAATTAAAAAACCATGCGGTAATATGATAGTGGATATTGGCGGAGGAACTACGGATATTGCTGTTATATCTCTTGGAGGAACGGTAGTGAGCACTTCGGTTAAAGTTGCCGGAGATGATTTTGACGAAGCTATTGTAAGATATATGAGAAAGAAGCATAATCTTCTTATAGGAGACAGAACAGCTGAAGAAATTAAGATTGGTATCGGTACATGTTATAGTAAGGCTGAAAGCCAAAAAATGGAAGTCAGGGGTAGAAATCTTGTGACAGGTCTTCCAAAGACAATAGAGATTACTTCCGAAGAAACAGAGGAAGCGCTTAAGGATGTTACGACAAGTATTGTTGAGGCGGTGCACAGAGTTTTGGAGCAGACTCCACCGGAACTGGCGGCAGATATTGCTGTTAGAGGAATCGTGCTGACAGGAGGCGGATGTCTTCTTCACGGATTGGATGAACTGATAGAGTCGAAGACCGGAATTAATACAATGACGGCAGAAGATCCAATGACGGCAGTGGCTATTGGAACGGGACAATATCTTGAATATTTAGATGAGAGTGCGAATGAAAAAATCAATTAGCGGATACGTTGAAAATATAACTTTTAGAAATGAAGATAATGGCTTTACAGTTCTTACATTGTCAAGTGGTAAGACTGATATTACCTGCACCGGAAATTTTGGATATATAGGTGAGGGAGAATACGTAGAGATTGCTGGGGAAGAGGTTTTCCATGAAATTTATGGAAAGCAGATTAAGGTATCGGAGTATAAAGTGATTCAGGCAACGGATGAATTATCTCTTCGTAAATATCTCGGTTCCGGAGCAATTAAGGGGCTCGGGATAGTTCTCGCAGATAGAATAGTAGATAAGTTTGGTGAGGAAACGCTTAGGATTATAGAAGAGGAACCTGAACGGCTGGCAGAAATCAGAGGGATAACGATTCGAAAGGCTATGGATATATGCGAGCAGATTGAAGAAAAAAAAGATATGCGCGATGTGATGATTTTTCTTCAGGGATATGGTATTTCTCCTACATTGAGTACAAAGATATTTAATCTTTATGGCAATAAAGTTTATGACATTATAAAAAATAATCCATATCAATTGGCTGATGATGTGACAGGAATCGGCTTTAAGACGGCTGATGAAATTGCGAGAAGAGCCGGAGTTGAGGTCAATGCAGCGATAAGAATTAAAAGTGGCATGTGCTATGCGTTGACGGAGAGTTCTATGTCGGGACATACTTATCTTCCTAAGGCAAAATTGGTTGAAGTAACAATTAATCTGCTGGGGTTAAGAGACCAGTATCTCAATGCAGACGGAACATACAACATGGAATTGTTGGACAACTGTTTTACAGAGCTGGTTTTAGAAAAAAAATTAATAGTAAAAGAAATTAATGAGGTGGAAGCAGTTTTTCTTTCTACCTTTTATTATACGGAATTAAATATTGCAAGAATGCTTTTGGAACTTAATATTTCCACACCGGAAGATGAATACATAATAGGAGTGAAGCTGGACACTATCGAAAAGATGACGGGGATTCAACTGGACGAGCTTCAAAAGCAGGCGGTAATTGAAACACAGAACAATGGAATTTCTATAATTACCGGTGGACCCGGAACCGGAAAAACGACGACAATCAATGCGATTATACAAATGTTTGAATCTGACGGATTGGAAGTCAGCCTTGCTGCTCCAACAGGACGTGCTGCAAAAAGAATGACAGAAGCCACCGGACACGAAGCAAAGACTATACATAGACTGCTTGAAATTTCAGGTGGTCAGGGTGATGGAGAATTAGAAGCGAGATTTGGCAGAAATGAACAGAATCCGTTAGAGACGGATGTTATTATTGTAGATGAAATGTCTATGGTAGATACTTTTCTTATGCATGCATTACTTCGGGCAGTTATTGTAGGAACAAGAATTGTATTTGTTGGTGATGTAAATCAGCTTGCAAGCGTCGGTCCGGGAAATGTTTTGAAAGATATTATTGAATCGGGATGTTTTAATGTTGTTAAGCTGACTAAAGTGTTTCGTCAGGCAGGAGAGAGTGGAATCGTAACAAATGCTCATAAAATAAATGCGGGCGAAAGAGTTACTTTAGATAACAGCATGAATGATTTCCTATATATAGAAAGAGAAAATGCTCAGCTTGCTTTAAATGCAACAATTGGGTTGATAAAATCTAAACTCCCTGATTATGTGGGAGCTGATGAAATGGATATTCAGGTGTTGACACCTATGAGAAATGGTATATTAGGAGTAAATTCATTAAATATTGAGCTTCAGAAATATATAAATCCGCCTGATGAAAAAAAGAAAGAAAAAGAAATCGGAAGTGTTCTGTTTCGAGAAGGTGATAAGGTGATGCAGATTAAAAACAATTATCAGCTTGAGTGGGAACAGAGAACTACGCGCGGGATTGTCGTTGATTCAGGAGCGGGAATATTTAACGGAGATATGGGAATTGTTACTTTGATTAACAATGTAACCAATCTTATAGAGGTTTGCTTTGACGATGACCGATATGTTGTTTATGATTCAAAGCAGGCAGAAGAGCTTGAACTTGCCTATGCGGTTACAATACACAAATCACAGGGAAGCGAATATCCGGCAGTTATAATGCCTCTTGTTTCAGGAACATCAATGCTGATGACGCGTAATCTTCTTTATACCGGAGTAACAAGGGCAAAGAAATGTGTCTGTATTGTTGGAAGAAAAGAAACTTTTGCGGCGATGATAGCAAATGAAGACCAGCATAGAAGATATTCGGGACTTAAATGGCAGCTGATGAATTATTAGTAATAAAAAGTGAGTATGAAAGGGTGGGGAGTGTGTTAGAAAAGATTGCAGATATACTATTTCCAAAAGTATGTCCTATTTGTGGAAAAGTTCCGAAAGGTAAAGAAGATGTCTGTGCAGACTGTAGTCAGGATATAAAAGTTATAGATGGAGCGATATGTGTCAAGTGTGGGAAACCTTTAATTACTAATGAATATATTTATTGCATGGAATGTACAAAAAAGAAACATTTTTTTGAAAAGGGTATATCATTATTTGAATATTCAGAGAAAATTCAAAAATCTTTGTATAGATTCAAATATAATAATGCAAGAGAATATGCGGACTTTTATGCCAAAAAAGCTGCAGAAATATATGGTAAAACATTCAGAACGTGGGGAATTGATGTGATTATTCCGATTCCGATGTATAAAAATAAAGAAGTCAGGCGCGGATACAATCAGGCGGAAGTTTTTGCAAGGGCAGCAGCCAAGTATACTAAAATCCCCTTGGATGCAAAATGTCTGATACGTCAGAAATCAACATTGCCGCAGAAAGAATTGAGCGATGAAATGAGAAGAATAAATTTAGACAGAGCGTTTGCAGTAGATGTGTTCAGGGCTTCAAGGTATAAAACGGTTCTTCTGACTGATGATATATATACTACAGGAAGTACAATAGATGCATGTGCAAAATTGCTTTTAAAGACAGGCGTACAAAAAGTTTATTTTCTCTGTATAAGTACAAAAAAAGATGAATTATCCGGGTAGAAATACCCGGAGTGTCATAGGAAATTCTGGAAATGGTAAAATTCAGATGACGGTAAAAAGCTGCCTGCAAATTATTTTAAAATTCTGTTGACGGTATTTATTATTCGTGTTATAGTAATGACACAGGAGAAGGGTCTTTTTTTTTTGCAAAAAAATTAAGAGCCATAATGATACAAAAAAGCGGAGGTGAAACTCATGAGAACAAGAATTACATTGGAATGTACCTGTCTCTTATACACATCTCCGAGCCCACGAGACGGAG
>ENA-OZAJ01000872-OZAJ01000872.1-human-gut-metagenome-genome-assembly--contig:-NODE-872-length-13088-cov-4.067291_pt1 | contig 13088 bp, 10 predicted proteins | sample MGYA00243301_ERZ653499 | MGnify/ENA primary metagenome ERZ653499 (study PRJEB26926, sample SAMN06165039) | human gut metagenome | biome: ENVO:00009003; feature: ENVO:2100002; material: ENVO:00002003... | reverse complement strand
ACGAGATGTAGCTCCGTCTCGTGGGCTCGGAGATGTGTATAAGAGACAGAAATCACCGATGCTGTTGAACTCGCCAACGGCCTCAGGGATTATACAGCCTTAAATGCCCGGGAGCGTTCCGATGCGGAAAATGCCGTTTCTGCCCGTATTGCCGAAATTGTTAATGCTTCCAATGACCGGATTTGGGATATTGACGAATTTAATGTTGTCGGTCTGGCTACGGTAATTGCCGCCGATCGTAACGGTACGCCGCTTCAGGCCGGTGCCGAGCGGGATGTTGCCCATCTGGTAGATGCCAAAATCAATGCCCATGCCGAAAAACTGGCCTCCGGACAAGAGATTAACAATACTATATATGAAAAGAGCCTTAATTATCTCCTGACCCAAACGCCTCATTGCTCTGAAGAAACCAAAAGAAATCTCCGTCAGATTATGGAAAAAACAGCCGGGGTTGATAATGTTCCGGGTGGTTTGATGGTTCGCAACGAGCGGGCGCTGAGCTTTACCGACAATAATTTTGAACTTTTTGAACGCGATGAAAACGGCAAGGAAACAGATAAGGTTTCGGCTCAGTTCAAAAATCTGGAAAACATCATCAGCCGTATGACAATCACCCAAATGGGCGAAAAAGAGGTCGAAACGCTTGATGCCGAAGAAAAACGCGCTGCCGTAAACGCTCTGTTCCGGGCGTCGGTTTTGCGTGCGTCAAAGGCAACGATGATTGATCCGCAGTTTTTGTTTGAAAACAAGACGACGATTGCCCAACGTAAAAAATTCATTGAAAACGTAGAATTCGAGTTTACCAAATCTTTGTTGATTTCCAAGGTTGGCGAAAATATGGTCGAATTGACGGCCGGCGATTTTGAAAAGGATGCGGCCGGTCGCTATGCTCTGCGCGATACCGCAATTGACGGCCGGCTGGTTCCTCAGATGTCTGCCGACATTAAAGACGCGGCTTCTTTGTTGTATGGCAAAGGCGATATTCTTGTCGACAAGGATTTTCTGAGTGCCGACAGCGCCGCCGCACAGTTTGAATACGAACAACACAAAGGGATTCTGAAAGCCAAACTCGGCAATCTCTACCTTGGTTTGAGAAATTATAAAAAAGCTTATGAAAAAGTCCGTGAAACGGCAAAACGCGCTTTTGGCAAAGATAATCTTTACCGTCTGCTCAACAACAACGGTATGAGTATGCTTATCAGCACCGGAGTTACGGTTGGATCTCTGGCTGCTCTGACCGCGTCGGCTCCCGCTACCGGAACCGCAATCGCCGCGGCTGCCGTTTATGCCGGATGGAATTTTGCCAATGCCTCGGTTTCTCCGGTAATTGACCAACTGCGCGAACAACGTCGTCAGCATGAAAAAGAAATTGGTAAAAAACTTGGTTTTGCCGCCCGTTTGAAGTATAGCTACGGCAATGTCAAAAAGATTAAAGCCGCTTTCAAGGCTGTGAAAGAAAAAGACCTCAACTACAAGACAAAAGTCGGAACGACATTGGTTGTCGGAGCGCTTGGCGGAACCGTTATGGGCGGTGCCGGCAGCATTCTCGCCCGTTATGCAATGTCTCCGGCCATCAGCGGAACGGTTGCCGTCTTTGCGCACAGACGCGTTAAGGCTTCCAAAAAAGATTTGATAAAGAACCGCAGCGTTGCGGCGTATCAAAGATATAAAAGCGCCAAACAGGCACGTACCAGCGCTAATGTCTCCGTAGCCGTTTCCGGTGCTTCCGCCGTGTTCTTCGGGGCACAGGCTGCACATAATCATGCCGAAGTCATCGGCGCAGTGGCCAAACTGGACAATACCGCCGACTGGAACAATATTCTGACTCAGGCGCAAACGTCTTCGCTTTCTGCAAAACTTGCCCATGAATTGGGAATGTCAAAACCCTGGTACAATCCGGCCGGCTGGTTCAACCGCAGTTATGACTTCTCATCGGTTGATTCTGAAAAATTGCAGGCCGCTTTGGGCAAGGTTGTCAAGGCTTCGGAAGCAGCATATCCTGCCGACCTTAAAAATGCTCTCCAGGCAGTGGAAGCAGCCCGCGCCGGAACTGAGTCTCCGGTTGCCGCTGAAACGATATTAAACGGCAAAGAGGAACGCATCAATGCCCTGAATGCGCAGGAATACGCTGCGGCCAGAAGCGGTGCGGCTCCGGAAAACCTTTACAACCAGATTAACGGTGAAAACTTCTCAATGACCACTTATCAAACGACAATCAGAGAGTCGTTTTTCACGACGCGCAACGGCAATATCGGATACGACGATTTGAATGTAAACGGCGTCAAGGTCAGAACCGCCAAAGAACTGATGACTCTTCTGGAAGCAAGTTCTAATGAAAATCATCTGGAAGGCAAACCCAGCGGTATGACAGCTGCGGATTATCTCTATCACCGCAATATGTTGAAAGAGTATATCGGCATTCGTGACAATCAGGACCTGTCCAATGAGTTGAACCGGGCCGGTGTAACGCAGGAACAGTGGAATGAGTTAATCAAAAACGGTACCGGTGACAAAGCCTTGGTCGACAAATTGTTTGCCACCAAACTCGGCGGTCACGCGGCTCGTTTGCTGATTGATTTGGATATTGAATGTAAAGAAGTTAACGATGTTCAAAAGGCAGTCATCCATCGCGGATTGGCAACCATTAATATGGACGATGCACATTCCGGTGGTAAAATCGGTTACTACAAAGGTGCAGACTCCATTGCTTTTGCCGATAATACCTATACCGGAGCCGGTGTTCACCGCCATCAGAGCATTGATTGCGACGGCGAACTGACGACCGTCTACCACAACGGCGGCGGTAAAGCCAAAGTGGAGGAAGTCGTTGAAGTAAAAGAAGATCCCGAAATCAAACCACAACCCGTTAAGCCGGTTGTGAAAGTAAAACCGGAAGAAGTTGAATACAGTGTTGCCGATAACGGGGCTAAACCGATGCACAAGGCTTATTACTTCCTGCCGGGTGAGTATGGCAAAGAAGTTGCCGAGGTCGGCCAGTTCAATGCTGACGGTACCGCAAATGTTGACGGTGCTTCGGCCTCTACAATCTGGGTCAAACCCAATGCCAAAGATCCTGACAAGCTTGATGTCTATAGTTTATTGGACGGCCAGGCTGTTAAGACTGAAACCATCAGCAAACGGAACATCTCTTATGTAAACGGTCTGGTTGCCAAGAATATTGATGATGACGGCAATGTTGCCAGCAAAAAGGCAACTCTGATTTTGAGCCCGTATGAGCCTGGTTACGGTGATATCGGCTCGACCAAAGTTACGGTTTCCAAGCTGCCTGAAGGTATGGTCGATCGTTTTGAAGAAGCAGGTTTGGTTGATCGGAAGAATGCCGAAGTCAATACCTCTAATCCCATTGTTCAAAATATGCTGATGACCAATGACGGCAAGCTTCCCGCGGCTTCTCCGGAAGAGGTTGCCGCTGCCGGTGAGCGTTTGGGACTCAGCAGAGGCAAGCTGATGAGTAAGTTTGAAAACGGCGTAACCAACTACAGAATGTTGACTGACGAAGGTGTTGTCCATGCTGTCGAAAGCAAGGGTGAGGACGGTAAACTTCATGTCAAAGTTACCGTACACGATCTCAATGACAGGCCAAGCGCCAACATTAGCCGGGAAAGCAGAGAAAAGGCCTTCCAGCAAATGAAAGAATCCATTAACAGCCATAAAAAAGCGCTTATGCAAAGTCAGCAAAAGACAAAGCAGTAACAAAAAGCCGGGATGTTTATCCCGGCTTTTTTCTGTTTTTTTTATCCGATGTAACGGCGGTCATAACGGGGATTCTTTCCGATTCGCGACATAATCTCGTAAGAGATTGTGCCGGCGTCCCGCCCCATGTCGTCAAGCGTATAAAAATCATCTGCCAGATATGCGGTGTCTCCGACTTCCAGATGCTCGATTCCGGTAACGTCGCAAATGATGTTGTCCATTGAAATCCTTCCGATGATTCTGGCTTCGTTAAGTCTGCCGCCAACCTTAAAGAAGACTTTGCCCACGTTGGACAGCGAGCGGGGAATGCCGTCGCCGTAACCAATCGAGATAATGGCTATTTTACGGTCGGTGTTGGCACGATAAGTTGCCGAATAGCCGACAAATTCGCCTTTGCTCAGTTCTTCAATTTGTAAAACCGGAGCCTTGACCCGAACCACGTTCTTCATTTGGTTTTCACGATAGGGAGCCGTGTTGATGCCATACATCGCCGCTCCCAGACGAACGACGTCCTGCTGAAAGTCTCCTCCCAGAAATACGCCGTCGGAAGCCGACAATGAAGCCGGAAGTTTGGGAAAATAAGTTTCCTTGATGTGTTTGAAATTTTCCAACTGATGTGCGTTCATAAAATGGTCTTTTTCGTCGGCACAGGCCAGATGCGACATAACCATACCGAATTCCTTAATGTCTTCCGGGCTTAATGCCGCCAATTCTTTTTCCCTGAATCCCAGGCGGTTCAGCCCGGTTTCCACATGAATGACCGGTTTGACGCCTTTAAGGCGGTTTTCTTTCCAAAAGGAAAACATCTCCGGACAGCTGATAACCGGAACCAACTGCGGCACCCGCTTAAATACCGGCAGACTGTCTTCGCCGATTCCCTGCAAAACATAAATTTTTGCCTCGGGGGCGGCATTTGCAACGATTTCCCCTTCCACTGCATGTGCTACAAAAAAGTTGCGGCAGTTAGCTTCCTGATACAAAACGTCTGCTACAACTCCCGCGTCAAGGCCGTAAGCATTGTCTTTGACAACGGCAGCGCTGGCGGATTTCGGCGCCAGTTTTTGCAGCATCTTGTAATTTTCTACTAAATTGTTTAAATCGATTTCCAATATTGGTCTTGTCAAAACGCTCATAATTACTTAAAATCCTAACAAATTCAATTACAGGTCATATTTAATATGCAATTTATCGACACCCATATCCATTTGCAAGATTATAAGACAAAAAGTGCACCGCAAATAATTGCCGGTGCACGGGCTGCCGGTGTCGAAAAATTTGTTTGTGCCGCTGTGACCGAGGAGGACTGGCCCGAGGTTGCCGCTTTGGCGGAGGCCTACCCCGAAGTGGTTGTTCCCGCATATGGCTTGCATCCCTGGTATGCCGGGCAGGCGCGTCCCGGGTGGGAAAAACGTCTGGAAGCTTATCTGCGGCGTTGCCCCGCAGCGCTGGTCGGAGAAGCCGGTCTTGACCGCCTGCATAATTCGGAAATTGAGCCGCAATTGTCGGTTTTTCGGGCTCAGGCTGAGCTTGCCCGTACTTTTAAACGTCCGTTGTTGGTGCATGCCGTCAAGGCGTGGGAATGGCTGCAAAAGGTTTGGACAGAGCTTCCGACGCAGTTTGTTATGCACTCTTTTACCGGTCCGCAGGAGGTTGTGCCCAAGATTGTTTCTGCGGGCGGCTATGTCTCTTTTTCACAGTCGATATTAAAGAAAACAAACTGCGAAGACGTAGTCCGCGCCGTTCCGGCCGTTCGTCTGCTGCTCGAAAGCGACGGTCCTTATCAGGCGTTGGAGCGAAACCGGGAATCTGAGCCGGCGTTTCTGCCCTGCTTGGCAGAGAAACTGGCGGCGGCCCGCGGAGAAAACCTGGAAGAATTTGTTAGTCAAACATATCAAAATGCGTTAGGATTTATCAATGTCTGCAACTGATCGTTTAACCCGTACCCGAATGCTTTTGGGAGATGAGGGGCTGTCCCGTTTGCAAAATGCCGCCGTTATGGTTGTCGGTCTCGGCGCGGTTGGCGGCTATGCTCTGGAGGCATTGGCCCGTTCCGGGATAGGACGCCTGGTTTTGGTTGATTTTGATGTCTTTGATGAGAGTAATATCAACCGTCAGATTTTGGCGCTGACTTCGACTGTCGGACAAAAGAAGACCGAGGTTGCCCGCCGCCGGGTGCTGGACATTAATCCCGACTGTATTGTCGAAACCAAAGATATGTTCGTCAATGCCGACACCTTGCCTCAGCTGCTGGACATTCCGGTTGACTTCGTGGTGGATGCCATTGATGCGCTTAATCCCAAATGCTGTCTGATGGAAGCGCTTTATGAACGCGGAATACCTTTTATTTCGTCAATGGGGGCGGCATTAAAAACCGATCCCTCGTTTATCAAATGTGGAACTTTGAGTGCCAGCAAAAACTGCGGCCTTGCCAAGTTTATCCGCAAACGGCTGCGCAAACGCGGCCTAGAAATTAGCAGAATCAACTGTGTTTATTCCGACGAGCAAGTCTGCCTGCCCGAAACGGCTTTGGCCTTTGACGGAGACGATGCTTCCGCCGGACGTGTCCGTCATACGCTGGGGTCTTTGCCGACCATCACCGCCATCTTTGGACTGACGATAGCAAATTACGTCATCACCAGCCTCTCCGGCCATCGCCGCATTAATTGAAAGGACTTTTGCCAATGGATAAATCGCCCAAAGGAATGCGCCTCCATATAGCCCTGATGGGGCGGGTCAATTCCGGAAAATCAAGTTTTTTGAATTTGGTTGCCGGCCAGGATATTTCGATAACTTCAGCCGAGGAGGGAACCACCACCGACGTTGTTGAAAAAACACAGGAACTCTTGCCTGTAGGACCGGTCGTGTGGCTGGATACCGCCGGTTTTGGCGACAAAACCGCTTTGTCGGACGCCCGTCTGGCGAAAACCCGTGCCGTTTTTGAACGCAGCGATGTCATTGTTTTGGTTTGCGAAGGCAACTGCATCGGCGAATATGAACAACAGATTTTGGACGAGGCGGCGGCACGGAAGCTGCCCGTAATCAAAATTTTTAACAAAGCGGACATTCTGCCCTCCGACGGCGACGGCATTGCCGTAAACTCGACCGATGCAAACAGCCGTACCGAAGTGCTCAATCGCTTTAAGGCGGCTTTGCTGAAAGTCGTTCCCGAAGATTTTATTCATACGCCGCCGCTGCTGGGCGATTTGGCGCCGGCCGGAAGCACCGTCGTATTGATTGTGCCGATAGACCTTGAAGCGCCCAAAGGCCGCCTTATTCTGCCGCAGGTGCAGGCCATCCGCGACGGCCTCGACCATGGGCAGGTTGTGATGGTGGTCAGAGAAAGCGAATATGGTGCTGCTTTGGCTAATCTCAAACAACCGCCGGCGTTGGTGGTATGTGATTCTCAGGTCGTGGATTTTATGGTTGCCAATACGCCGTCAAACATTCCCTGCACCACGTTTTCGATTCTGATGGCGCGGCTGAAAGGCGACATTGTCCGCCTGGTTGAAGGAGCGGCGGCACTGCGCCGGCTCTCCGACGGCGATAGGGTTCTGATAGCGGAATCCTGCACGCACCATGCTGTCGAGGACGATATCGGCCGGGTAAAGATTCCCCGTTGGCTGCGTGCCAAAAGCGGCAAAGAACTCGAAATCAATCATGTCGCCGGACACGATTTTCCGGCTGACCTTTCGGCTTACAGGGTTGTGATCCAATGTGGCGGTTGTATGCAGAATCGGCGGGAAATCCTTTCCCGTATCAATCGTTGTGAACAGGTTGACGTGCCGGTTACCAATTACGGCGTCTGCATTTCCGAACTCAAAGGCGTTCTGGAACGGGTGCTCCAGCCGTTTCCCGAGGCATTGGAGGCCTACCGGCGCATAAAATAAAATTTCCGGCGCTTGACTTTTGTCTAAATAGTTCTAAATTGAAATAATCTTGGAACTATTAGTATTAACATTATTAAAATCTCAAAAAAGATGAAAAAAGATGAACATTTTGGCACCGCTTACGGTTTGCCTCAAGTAGATGTGACCGGCTTGGAAAGTTTTATCCCCGAAGATGAAATTTTCAGGCTTTTGGGTCAGCCCTGCAACGACAAGGGACGTATTCGCGCAATTATTGAAAAATCGCTGGATATCAGCCGGGTTGCGCAGTGTTTGTGTCTTGAGCCGGAAGAAATGGCCGCGCTTTTAAATGTAACGGACCCCGAACTGATTGAAGAAATCGAAGAAGCCGCCCGCACGTTAAAGAAAAAGGTCTATGGCAATCGCATTGTTTTGTTTGCACCGTTGTATATCGGCAACGAGTGTATCAACAACTGCGAATACTGCGGTTTGCGCTGTTCCAACAAGGAAGTCGTCCGCGATACCTTGACGCCTTCGCGTCTGGAGCAGGAAATTCGCGCCTTGCAGTCTCTGGGGCATAAACGGTTGATAGAAGTCTTTGGCGAACATCCGCGCTACAGCCCGGAATTCATCGCCGAGGTCGTCCGTCGGACCTATGGCGTCAAAGAGGGAAAAGGAGCCATCCGCCGCGTTAACATTAATGCTGCGCCGCTTGATGTTGAAGGTTTTAAGACCGTCAAGGCAGCGGGAATAGGAACTTACCAGATATTTATGGAAACCTATCACCGCGAAACCTATAAGGCGCGTCATCCCAGCGGCCCGAAGTCGAATTACCTCTGGCGCCTGTTTGCGTTTGATCGTGCGATGGAAGCCGGAATTGACGACGTAGGTATGGGAGCTTTAATCGGTCTTTATGACTATAAGTTTGAAGCTTTGGCAATGCTTTACCACACCAAACATCTTGAACAGAAGTTTGGCGTCGGTCCGCACACCATTTCTTTTCCGCGCATCGAACCTGCGATAGGCACTGATTTTTCCAATCATCCGCCGTATGCGCCGAGCGATCGCGAGTTTATGAAAATGATTGCGGTTATCCGCCTGAGCGTTCCGTACACGGGAATGATTCTGACGGCGAGAGAACCGGTCGCCTTGCGCAACGAAGCCATTGGCTACGGAATTTCGCAAATTGATGCCGGCTCTAACGTCGGTATCGGCGGATATTCTCTGAGCAAGGACGAAAGCGACAAACGGAGCCAGTTTTGCCTCAGCGACGATCGTTCTCTGGATGAAGTTGTCGGAGAGCTGTGCGAAGCCGGGTTTTTGCCTTCGTTTTGCACCGGCTGCTACCGCCTCGGCCGAACCGGCGAACATTTTATGGAAGTCGCCCGTCCGGGATTTGTCCAGCAGTTTTGCACGCCCAACGGCATTTTGACGTTGTTGGAATTTTTGCAGGACTACGCCAGCGAAGCGACTTTGGTCAAAGCGCTGCCGACGATTGAGCGCGAAGTCCGCGACTATCCCGACAGCAGCCCGCTGAAAGCGAAGCTTTTGGAGCGTATGGAACTGATAAAACAGGGCAAACGCGATTTGTTTTTCTGATAATTGTTCACCCTTTTTGCAATGCCGGCAGAACTTGTTTCTGTCGGCTTTGTTTTTGGGAGGAAGTTAAGGCTATTTAAGTGTAAAACTTTGTTTATTTTCTTGTCATAATCGCAGAAATCTTCTATTCTTTGTCCAAAGTTTGTGCAAAATACGGGAATCTAAAGAATGAAAATGATAAAACCCATAGTCAATTTATCGAAAGTGGCCGATAATTATGACACTTTTCTGCTAGGTTTTAACGGCGTCGTTACGGATGGCAACGGCCTGATTCCCAATGTTGCCGCAACGTTGAACAGCCTTCATAAAAACGGCAAAAAAGTCATTCTGCTCACCAATTCGGCTCAGCGGGTGGCGGCGATTGCCGGTTTTTTCCTCAAAAACGGCGTTTCCATGAATGTCTTTAGCTGCATTATGAGTGCCGGCGAAATCTTGCACTATAAGCTCAAGGTCCGCAGCGGAGACTTCGCCGCCGTCGGCAACAATTACTTTCACCTGGGCTCAGCGGCGGATGACGGCGTGTTCAGCGGTTTAGATTTTCAGCCCGTTGACCGGGTGGAAAATGCTCACTTCATCTATATGAATGAAGTTGCCGACGTTTCTGATACGCTCGAAGCTTATCTGCCGGCCTTGGAACACGCAGCTGCCTTGGGGCTGCCTTTTGTCTGTGCCGGCAATGACACTTCCAGTTTCAAAAACGGCAAAATCTGCCTGGCTCCCGGTGCCGTTGCCGAACAATATGCGGTAATGGGCGGCCGGATTATCACGCTGGGCAAACCGGACAGCGCTGTTTTCAACTATTGTCTTGACGGCAGCTCCGGCTCTGTTTTGGTTATCGGTGACAACCTTGCTACCGATATTAAGGGCGCTGAGTTGCTGAGTTTGGATTCGATGTTGGTGTCCAAAGGCGTACATGTAAACTTTCTGGGCGAAGGGTATATTCCCGATGTTGCCAAAACCCGCGAATTGTCCAATAATTTTGACGTTTCGCCCAACTACGTCATCTCCAATTTGCGGTGGTAGCCATGTTTTTACAGCGTCATCGTTATTCCGTTCTTTTTACGGCGGTTGTTTTGCTGGCTTGGATTATCAGCACGCCGCTGCCGCGTTTGGGCAAAATAAACCTTTACGGCTTTGATAACCCGCCCCGGATTGGCGAGGCGATAACATACCCGGAAACCGTCTCTTTTTTGCAGTTGTGGTCTGAGTTTATGCAAAAGGACATCAGCCGGTACGGGTTGTTGCAGATTTCTCTCACCAATACCATTCCCTCGGAAGGCTTTTCTCCGCAGCTGGTTCGCTGGCTGAAGAACGAGGGCTGGGACGCTGACCGTTTTTTCTATGTTGAACAACGCCTTAAGGCTGCGGTTAAAACCGCTTATTTAAAAGAGAATTTAAAAACCAACCGGAACATTTTGCAGCATATGTCCAAACACGGACCGGATAAAATCAATTATGAAAATATGCTGGAAATCGTCGAAAGCCAGGAACAGCAGCTGAATGTGGAAAAAGTCCGTCCGGAAGAACTGATTTTGGTCAGTCAGGATTTATACACTATCAAAGACGTGCTCGACGGAAAAGTCGTTTATCCTCGGGAGAATTAGATTCGGGTTGTTTCACCGTCGGCTTGTGACCGCAAAAGTCCGTGTCCGTTCGGCATATTTCTTTCAAACAATCCCTGGGTTTGCTTAAACGTTGCCTGCGCCGCTGCCGCCGGCCAGTTCCGCAATTTCCAGCCATTCGCTTTCTTTGGCGTCTTTTTCTTCTTGCTTGGCACAGAGGTCTTTGGTCAGACGGTCAAATTTTTCGGGATTTTCGGTGTAAAGCGAACTGTCGCCGAGCTCGGCCTCTATGGCTGCGATTTCTTCTTCCAATTTGGCCACTTCCTGAGGCAAAACCTCAAGCAGCCGCTGCTGCTTGTAACTGAGCTTGCGGCTGTTGCCGGCCGGTTTGGCGGCGGAGGGCTTGTCTTCTTTGTTTTTGTCGGCTTTTTTTGCAGTAGGCTTGGCTGCCGCGGCGTTTTCCTGCTGTCCCTTAATTTTTTCAAGCAGTTCGCTGTAACTTCCTGCGTGTTCGCTGACCGTTCCGTCACCTTTCATATAAATGACCGAAGTTACCACCCGGTCAAGAAAATCGCGGTCGTGGCTGACAATCAGAATAGTCCCCTGATAGTCGTCAAGCACTTCTTGCAGCAGGTCCAGCGTATCCATATCCAAGTCGTTGGTCGGCTCGTCCAAAACCAGAAAGTTGGACGGCTGAGCCAGGGCAACCGCCAGCATCAGGCGGTTTTTCTCTCCGCCGGACAACGCCGCCACCGGACAATGCGCCTGATCCGGCTTGAATAAAAAGTCTTTAAGATACGCCACCACATGGCGATACTGCCCGTGTACCAAAATATGGTCGCCTTTGTCGCACAAGGTCTGCCAGAGCGTTTTTTTCGGGTCGAGCGTCAGCCTGTTTTGGTCAAAATAAGCCTCTTGCAGGTTTTTGCCAATGCGCACAAATCCGCTGTCCGGCTCCAATCGTTTGGTCAGAAGCTTGATGAGAGTGGTTTTGCCGGCGCCGTTAGGGCCGACAATGCCGATTTTGTTGCCTTTAATCACCCGGGTAGAAAAGTCTTTGACAATTTCGCGTTCGCCGAAACTCTTGCAAATATGCTTGGCCTCAATAACCAGCTTGGAGCGAAAATCACCTTCTTCCACGTTGAGATTAATGCTGCCGGCCTGCTTAATCTGATTGCGCCGCTCGGCCCGCAGCTGTTGCAGTTTGCGCAGCCGTCCCATATTGCGTTTGCGGCGGGCGGTCACGCCTTTGTGCAGCCATTCGGTTTCTTCTTCGATTTTTTTGTTGAGGTTATGCTGCTCAATCAGCTCCTGATTGATAACCTGCTCCTGCCACTCTTCAAAAAACTTAAAGCCTTTGTTGTTGCAATGCATAACGCCGCGGTCAAGCCAGAAAGTCGTCTTCGAGGTATTGTTGAGAAACATCCTGTCGTGCGAAATCAGCATCACCGCACCGTTAAAGGTTTCGATGATTTTCTCAAGCTTTTCAATTGTCGGCAGGTCGAGATGGTTGGTCGGCTCGTCCAAAAGCAGAATGTCCGGTTCTGAAACCAGCGCCTGAGCCAGGGCGGCCTTGCGTTTTTCGCCGCCGGAAGCGCTTGCTACCGGTTGTTGTTCCAAAATGCCCAGCTGCTCGATAAGAATGTCGGCCTTGTACTCCAGCCCGTGTTCGTCGGCCGGCAGTCCGGCCAGCACCACATCGCGCAGGGTGGCAAACCCGCTGAAGTCGGGGTCTTGCGGCATATAGGCGACTTTGGTTCCCGGCTGAATGAAAATTTCTCCGCGGTCAGGTTCCAGTTTTCCGGCAATAACTTTCAGCAAGGTGGATTTTCCGCAGCCGTTGCGCCCCACCAGGCAGATTTTGTCTCCCCGGTTGATGTAGAATTCCACATTGCGAAACAGTTGATTGTTGCCAAAGGCCAAACCGGCCGACTTTATCGTGTAAATTGGCGGCTCAAACATCTTATTCTCTTGTATTATAAATCTTCTTCCACCAGTTTAACGCCGGCCAGCTGCCATTCCAGCCCTTCGGCAGCCCACAGGAAAAAGTCGTTGATTTTGTCTTCCTTGATGCCGATGTTCATCCCGATGGTATAGATTGCGGCCATTTCTTCGTCGCTGAGCTCGTGGTTGGCCATCGCCAGCATAATCATTTCGCGGATGATGTAGCGTTTGAGCCGCATACTGGAAACCTGTTTCAGTTCCTTAATCAAATCGTCGGCTTTTTTTGCCGGCTTGATTTTTTTGACGGCCGCGGGGTCAAACCCGGCCTGCTCGGCCTGTTGACGCAGATATTCGTCATTGTCCGCGCATTTTCTCTCCTGTCTCTTATACACATCTCCGAGCCCACGAGACGGAGCTACATCTC
>ENA-OZAJ01000866-OZAJ01000866.1-human-gut-metagenome-genome-assembly--contig:-NODE-866-length-13148-cov-5.457267_pt1 | contig 13148 bp, 13 predicted proteins | sample MGYA00243301_ERZ653499 | MGnify/ENA primary metagenome ERZ653499 (study PRJEB26926, sample SAMN06165039) | human gut metagenome | biome: ENVO:00009003; feature: ENVO:2100002; material: ENVO:00002003... | reverse complement strand
GTCTTCTTAAGATAAATAAAAATATCAAATTTATTGTTTATACATTGGAACTTGATATTTTGGCACATATTAAATATATTATGGAGAAGCATGGAGTTAAAGTGACGGAAGTGATGCAGATTACTGTGTCTAAGACTGACAAAAACAGTGTATTTGTAGCACAGCCATCACCTTGGATGATTACAGGTGAAGTAATGAAATAAAATTATATCAGCAAGAGCTGATGCAAATAGAGAAAGAGCCGATTATGTCGCAGATTTTGAGTGATGCGATGTGATTGGCTTTTTCTATTGTACAGAACCGGGTTCCGATAGAATAAAGTGCGATGTGTGACCGCGCTGCGATATGGAGTAAAAAAACTTAAAAAAGTCTTGACCATTCATATAAAACGTGATAGTATCATCTTACCGGATAGATACAACACAAGATATGAAGTGCAACGAAATAGGAATATGTGATTTTCAGACGGACAAAGATATAGGTTGAAGCGGGCTGAGAAATTCCACATTCTTTAGTTTTCCTTTATGAATATCTTATGGAATCAACCGGAATATATGGAAAGGAGTATGAATATGGATGTATTTTTGCAGGAACATGGTAAGACCATTTTTATTGCAGTTTGTATTTTGCTGTTAGTAGGGGTGGCTTATGTTATTGGGCCTATTATCAGCAATGCTATCAAATCGGTGGTTGAGAGCTATTCGGATTCAGTAACTTTTGAGTCTATAGCAGGAAAGATTACAGGATAACAGATTTGCATTTTGCAGCGACAGGGGGAAGAACAATGAGGAAACTATCTTTACCGGATAGAACTTTCGGACAGCTTTTGAAATATATCCTTGATGACAATATTACTGACATCAATTGGAGTCAGGGATTGTGGGTTAATGATTTAAATAAAGGAAGGTATAAAATCCATGGCTTTTGTTTGGATGATACATTTATTCAGCAGTTTTATACCCGTATAAGCAATTTGATGAATGTTCAATTTAATAAAAATAATCCATTGCTGGAAGCGGAGACAGACAGTCTTAGAATATCCATTCTTCATGACTCGGTGACTAATACAGGTATAAGTATCAGTATAAGAAAAACTCCGGCACTCAGAAGAATAAATAGGGAAAAGATTCTTGACAGTGAATATTGTACAGAGATGTTAGATATTTTTATGGAGAACGCAATACGGGCACACTGCACTGTGGTCGTAGGGGGATTACCGGGAGTAGGAAAAACAGAATATGTAAAATATCTTACCAATTATATACCAGCATATGAGCGTGTTTACACAATTGAGGACAATCTGGAACTCAGATATGCCGCAATCAATCCGGAAAAGGACTGCGTTGAAATAAAAATAAGTGAGAATTTTGGATATGCAGAAGCACTGAAAGCAAGCAAAAGACAGCTGCCGACATGGGTTCTTTTAGCAGAAGCAAGAGGGGAGGAGGTTAAGTATCTGCTGGAAAATATATCAGCAGGTGTTCACTGCCTTACCACAATCCATCTTGATGATGCTGCTAAAATCCCCGACCGCCTGCGGAATATGGGACAGAGAATAAATGAAAATGATGTATATTCATTTATAGATCTGGGAGTTTTGTTACAGTCAGTAGTAAAGGAAGATGAAAAAATCGTCAGGAAGATTACTCAAGTCATGTGCTTATCAAGGCATGATGAGAAAAATGAAAAGATTATGCTGTATGAGGATGGCAAGATTTTAACAAAGAAGCTTCCGGCAGACCTTATGAGAAAATTTAAAATGGCGGGGATAGAGAATCCTTTTGTCAGGGAGAGAAGAGTTGGAAAAGATTAAAGAAAAATTAAAAAAATCATTAAAGATTTTATTGTCAGTGATGCTAGTGTGCGTGATATATAAGCTTAATGTTATATTCACGGCAATATGCATGGGAGTGGCAGTGATTGTCAATAGTATGCTTTTAAAAGAATCCGAGCAAAGCCGTATGCATTTAAAGAGATTCAACGATATTGTTCTTTACATGGAGCAGATTGCGTACTCATTTAAAAAGCAGCCGAAAATCAGACAGGCATTAATGGATGCGCAAAAAGTCTGCTCTGAAGAAATAAAAGAAATTATTGAAGAAGCAGCGGTCAATATAGATTCAAAGATGACGGATAGAATATATGAAGAGTCATTGAAAATTATACAGGATGAGTATAACTGCAAAAGACTTCGCTCATTACATGAGTTTATAATAAAAATCGAAAAACATGGAGGAGAATATGAAAACTATTTAAATATACTGCTTGAAGATATAAAAGAGTGGAGTGACCGGACACTATTGTTTATAAAAAATGTAGGCAGGGTGAAACGCAATGTGCTTATATCGATAGGTTCGACAATTGTCACGTGTGGATTCATGGCATATTTGATACCTAAAGAGTACAGTTACACCGGACATATATTATATCAGGTGACATCTGCAGTAGTGATTACTGCAATGCTTGGAGTGTACCTTTTGATTGAGTGGAAACTCAATTTTGACTGGATTAAGGAGAAAGAAGTTTTGCCTGATAATATAATCATTCAATATTATCTGCTTGTTGAAAAGGGATATAGAGACAAAAAAGAGCTGTCGCTTCTTGAACGTATATCGTACAAGAAAGCAAAAAGGAGTCTTGAGAATGAAATTTCAAAGGCGTTTCCTGATTGGGTGAGAGAAGTTGCAATCAACCTTCAAAATGATACAGTTCAGTCGGCAATAGAAGAATCTTATGAAAATGCAGCACTCGCTCTAAAAAGACCGGTAAGAAAACTGCTGATTGATTTTGAGAAGTATCCGGTTGGAATTGAACCATATGATAATTTTTTGAGAGAGTTTGAATTGCCGGACATTAAATCTTCTATCAAGATGTTTTATGCAATTAATGAACTTGGAAAAGAGCAGTCGGATAAACAGGTTGACTCAATTTTAGACAGAAATAATAAAATGGCAGGACAGGCTGAAGAGATGAAAAACAAAGATATGGTTGGAACGGCGGGAATGCTTACGGCAGTTCCTATGGTGCTGGGAGTTATTAAAATTATGACTGATATGATTTTAATGATAATTGTCTTTACCTCGTCTGTTTCCAGTGTGATGACAGGCTGAAAATGTATAGAAGGGAGATTTGCGTCTGCTGTATATAAATGGAAAAAGATATATATGCGATGCGGTTATATAGAGAAAATAAAATGAAATATTTATTATCAGAACTTGGACAGTGTATTATTTTTGGAGTGATTTTTTTATTTATTATTGTGGGATTTAATGATGTTTTAACCAGTGTAACGGGAGGATAAGAGATGGAACAATTTTTGACAGAACATGGTGGTATTATAGTTAGTGCAATTGTATCAATTATATCGCTTGCCATAATTTTTGCAGTTATAGCGGCAGTAGGCAGTATGGATGTTTATTCACTGACTGCCATTGTGGGGGAATAGAGAGAAGTATGGAAATATTGTTGAGTGAACACGGCGAGGCACTTTTATATGGAATAATAGGAATCATTATGGTGTTGTTTATCTGCGGTGCAGGAATGTCGAATTGGCAGAAAACTACGCCTGAATATAAAAAACAGATAAGTCAAAGTAATGAAAAATTCATTAATGATAATGCCGGAAAATTTCCTATAATAGATGCGGATGAGGTTATTTTTGCAGATTATAAAAATGCTAAGTTTGACTTTAAAGATTATATAAGCGCAAAAGATTGTGAAGGTAATGACATAAGTCAGAGAATAAAAATATATGGGAGTGTAAACGTGTTTCAGAAGGGGCTGTACAAATTAAGATGTGTTGTAATTGATGACAAACAGCTGGCTTGTACAAGGTATGTTAATGTAATAGTGGAGTAGAGTATGAAGATGGCGATAGAGATGTTTACGATGATAATAGCAATAACTCTGTCCTGTATTCTTTTTTCTTCAATTATTGGCAGTAATAATCAGAGTGCAGAGGCAAGAGATTTTTATAATGTTGTCGTAAATAGAATTGAAGACAGTAATTGTGCAAAAAGAGTAGTAGAAGAGTGCAGTGTAGAAGCAGAGGAGAAAGGATATAAGCTGACAGTTAAAGATGTAACAGTATATCCTGAACATCCGGGGATTTTGGTGACAATGATATATAATGTGAAGTTTCCGGTATTTAGTTTATTTGGAAATGAATATGAAAAACAGGCGGTGATAGAAGGGTATGCAAGATAGATTAAAAATAATATTAATGCTGAGTGCCATACTGGTTTTAGCGTCAAACGTAAATGTTTTGGCGGTAACCGGTAAAGGAACTAAAACCAGTCCTTTTGTGGTTTCGTCAGAAAAAGGTTTAAATGAAGTTTTGACACGGTATACGGATAGAAAATCTTGGGTTTATATAGCAGTGGATGATACTGTTGCAATCACAAAGACAATACAAGTGGAAGAAGGGAAGTTTAGGATATATGCTTCAGGTGGGAATCAGACTATTAGGAGAAGTACGAAATATGATGCAAAAGTAAATCTCAAAGATTCTAAGTATTGTATGAAGATTATGGGGGGCGCACAGGTTGTTTTCGGATATAATGCATCTAAGTATAAGTTGATTTTGGACGGAAGTAAATCATTTTTTAATGATAAAATAAGAAGTACAGGGTGGCTTAGAATAAACGCGGGCGGTATTTGTACAGTCGGCGTTAATTGTCAGATAAAAAATGTAATGAACAACAAATATGATCAGGATGGCGCACCCATAACAACATGGGGAGATGTAATTGTAAATGGAGAAATAACAAATTGTCAGGGGATTAATGGCGGAGCTATAAAGAGCCTATTGGGAACAGTGACAATTAATGACAGTGGCAGTATTCATGATTGTATTTCCGAAACGGAAGGCGGAGCCGTGCATGCATCAGTAGGAGGGCATATATTAGTAAATGGCGGACAGATTTATAGGTGTATATCATTTCAGGAAGGAGGAGCCATTTTTGTAAAAGGAAGCGGGCAGTGCAGAATCATAAGTGGCAGCATAAAAAATAATAAATCAGGGGAAAGTGCGGGGGCAGTTTTTTCGGGATTAGGAGCTACCCTGATTGTGGGAACTTCTTCAGGAACAGGGCCCGATATATCTTATAATACAGCATCAGGAAGCGGAGGAGGAATAAGATGCAATGGCGGCACAGGAATATCGGCAGGTGGTACTACTTACATTTATGGGGGGATGATTCATCATAATAGTTCGGGGAAATATGGCGGTGGTATTGCCTGCGGAGAACCGGGAGAAGAGGGTAAGTCCAAATTAATAGTAAAAAGTGCTGTGATAAATAATAACAGCAGCAGCTCTGATGGAGGTGGTATATGGACACCGGATAGTGCAGAAGGAGTATACGGAAAAGATATAATAATTGATAGCTGCAGAATTGAAAATAATATTAGTGGAAGGCATGCCGGAGGAATTATGGCACGCAGCAGTATTAATCTGTCAAACAGCAGAATTGTAGGGAACTCTGCAAAAAATAAAGGTGGCGGCATATATATAAATGATGTCAGAGGCCGGATTAATTTGAGCAGCGGATATATTTCAAAAAATAAATGCAGCGAACAGGGCAGTGGTATTTATGTAAGAGGAAAATTGGGAATATCGTCAGATGCATTTGTTGAGACGGATAATATAGTATATCTGACAAGAGATACATATGTTGACGTTGTGGGAAAACTTAATAAGACAAGCGGTTATATTGCAGTTATTGATTCTGAAATTAAAACAAACGGCACAATATTGGTGAAAGCTGGTTACGCAGGAAGTGCAGCATCAAAAGAATTGTATTATGCAGGAACATTAGAAGATGAATATACAAACAAAAAAGTTGTGAAAAAATATGCATATTACAATTTGCCGGACAACAGATGTCTGAGACCCAGCGAAAAAGTTAACGGTTATAATGGCATATATATAATCTTGAGCGAAAAATATACAATATCATATAACAAAAACACATCAGAGAATGTGGAAAATATGCCTGACAGCCAAGTTAAATTTTGGGAGGAAAATATACTTATAAGCAGCAATATTATTACCCAAAATGGCAGAGGAACGGATAGTGTAAAACATTGGAATTATAATAAGGACGGAAGTGGTGCGCACGCCAAACCGGGGAGTGAATATAAGTTAAATGGAGACAGGATACTTTATGCACAGTGGATTTTATGGCAGATTAAGGCTAAAGACAGATATTATGTTGTTGGACAGAAAGTGACTTTGGATAAAAATGAATTATTAAAAAAAGTGATAATTGAAAATATAGACGACAAAGCAGATTACAAATTTTGTGTCAAGCAGATAAGAAATGAAAATGGAAGAGAAATTGTATCGGGTACAGATATTATAACAAATGTTTATATTAATACGTCAGAGCCGGCAAAGTATGTTTTAAAGTTTGAAGTGTTGGATACGAAAAGTGGAAATACGATTCAGGAAGAGATGTACGTATATGTAATTGATATGCCATTGATGAAAGGATGTACCAGATTTATTTCCATGAAATATATAAATACTCTTCAAAGCGATTCAAGATGGTATACTTCACTTAACGACAGACTTATAGAAAGTTTGAACAAAAACAGAGGTGGAGGAAAATATATAGTTTATATTTCAAGTGATAAAATAAAAAGTATAAAATCAAAATTGAAAGAAAACGAATATAGAATAACTAACGATATGAATAGAAAACTGGCAGAGGAATTGCAGTTATAAAGAGGTAAAGTATGAAGCAGATTATAATAACAATAGGGATAACAGCAGCAACTCTTATTATTTCATTGACATTAATATCAAAAGAGAGCGAAATGGATAGAAATGACGAATTGAACAGGGCGGTATCGGCTGCCGTAAAACAGACAGTCAGTGACAGTCAGGTTTTGGGGCAGACAGAAATAGCATCTAATGAAGATATGGCAGCTCATTTTATTCAGATTATGAGTATAAATATGAATAGTAACAGTGATATAACGGTAGAGGTAATGGGAGCAGACTATCAGGAAGGAATGTTTGATGTACTGGTTACGGGAAAATTTAAATATACCAATGGAAAAGAAGGTGAAGTATCGGTAAGAAAATGTGCTATATATGAATGATAGCAGTTAACATAATAATCGAGTAAAAAGTACATTTTAGGTTATCTGTGAACTTTAGTGCTTACTTCACCTGAGTTAAGCCATTGTTCAGTGCCGTCTTTGAAACGAACCTTTAATCTGCATGCGTCATCTATTTCAAGAGCTGTAGCGTCCATAGTAAAACTGCCATTTATGACGGTTATTTCTTTTCCAATAATCATTGAACGCTCTATATATTCTTCGACATATTTTTTGTCGGCGAAATTATTATAATAGTCCATAAAATAATTAAGAAGATTGGCAATAAGGATGCTCCGTTTGTTTGTTGAATTATCGGCTTTGTGAAAAACGGCAGTGGCAATATCCTTCACATCTTCCGGAAAACCATTTTCCGGAAAGCAGATATTTATTCCGATACCGACGATAGAGTAGTCTAATTTGCCGGTTTCAATATTAAACGCCGCCTCTGTTAAAATTCCACAGACTTTTTTGCCGGATATATAAATATCATTGACCCATTTTATTTGAGCTTTATTATCAGATACATCCTCAATTGCTCTAGATGTGGCAACAGCGGCAGACGTTGTTAAGAATAATGATTCTTCTGCAGGAATATCAGGGCGGAGTAAGATACTTAAATAAATTCCTGTTCCGGCAGGAGAGTAGAATTTTTTGCCCATTCGTCCCTTTCCGTCAGTCTGTTCTTCTGCAATAATGACTGTTCCGTGCGGTGCTCCATGTGTGGCCATCTCTTTAAGTACAGTATTAGTTGAAGAGACACTTTTATAGACTTCAATATTAAGGTTACAGTTTAAATACTTTTCAATGCTTTGACAGGAAAGGATGTCATTTTGTGTAGCGAGACGATAACCCTTGTTGGGAATAGCATTAATTTTGTATCCGCTTTTTTCTAAATTTTTAATTGATTTCCAAATAGCATTTCTGCTGACATTTAATGTAAGTGCCAGTTCGCCGCCGGATATATATTCTCCTTTGTGCTGTTCCAGTTGTTTTAAAACTTCATCTTTAACACTCATATTTTTTGCACAAAAATGTGTCTGCCTTTCTTAATAAATATAATTAGTATATCATTTTAAAAAGCCGGTATCAACAAATATAAAGAAAATGTTAGCTTGATAATAAAATAGGTTGACAATGTTAACCTGCTGCAATAAAATGGTTATGCTGAAAAAGTGAAATTTTAAAGGAAGGATAAAACAGTTTTTAGTAAACTGGGAATATAATAGTGGAAAAAAAGAAATTTTTAACAGTACAGGATATGGTATTGATAGCAGTGTTTACAGCATTGACAGCAGTATGCTCTTTAGTTCAGATACCCGCGGGACCGATACCTTTTACGTTGCAGACATTTGCAGTATTTACAACAGGGGGGCTTTTAGGAAGTAAAAAAGGAACGATAGCAATTATAATTTATATATTACTGGGAGTTATAGGTATTCCGGTATTTGCAGGTGGAAAAAGCGGTCCGGGAGTTATTGTGGGACCAACAGGCGGCTATATTACAGGATTTATTTTTACTATAATTATTATAGGAATGATAACGAAAATTTTTAGAAAAAATAAAACATGGCTTAACATTACTATGACCTTTATATCAATGGTGCTTGGTGATTTAGTGTGTTTTGTTATAGGAACAATTCAATTTATGGCAGTTATGGAGACAAGTCTTGAAGTTGCACTGGGATATTGTGTGATTCCCTTTATTATCCCGGATTTGATTAAGATGGCTGTAGCTGTGGTAGTGGTTAACAGAGTAAAAAAATACGTTAAAATTTTTGATTAGAGAAATTTATTTGTAGGAATTATGGGAGTGCAAAGCACGTAACAATTCCGTTAATCCCAAGTAGTGGGCTTTTGAAACCCTAATCTTTATTGAAAATAAAAACCAACAAAGATATGTCCGTAATATGGATAGAAAAGGCAAAATATGTTAAGATATTAAGGTGATAATTTTTTAGGAGGCTTTTTATGAAGCAAAATGAAAAAATAAATGAACTTAATTCTTATACAGTAATCAAACATCAATGGTTGGAGGAAGTAAATTCTGACGCGTGGCTTTTAAAACATAAGAGGACCGGTGCCAAAGTTGTTCTTCTGTCAAATGATGATGACAATAAAGTATTTCAGATAGCGTTTAGAACGCCTGTAGACAATGATACCGGAGTTCCCCATATTATAGAGCATACAGTGTTGTGCGGTTCAGAAAAATTCCCGGTGAAGGATCCTTTTATGGAATTGGCAAAGGGCTCGCTTAATACATTTTTAAATGCCATGACGTATCCGGACAGGACAGTTTATCCGGTGGCAAGTTATAATGAGCAGGATTTTAAAAATTTAATGCATGTGTATATGGATGCGGTTTTTCATCCGAATATTTATAAAGAAGAAAAAATATTCAAACAGGAAGGCTGGCATTATGAATTGGAAGATAAGGATGCCAAGCTTCAATATAACGGAATCGTTTATAATGAAATGAAGGGCGTGTATTCATCAGTTGACGGAGTAGTTGACAGAGTGACGCTGCAGTCATTGTTTCCGGATAATGGATATAGCAGTGAGTCAGGTGGGGATCCGGACTTTATTCCGGAGTTGACATATGAAGAATATTTGGATTTCCACAGAAGATATTATCATCCGTCAAACAGCTATATCTATATGTATGGCGATATGGATATGATAGAGCGTTTGGAATGGATGGACAAAGAATATTTGTCCCAATATGATGCTCTAGAGATAGATTCTGAAGTGAAACTGCAGCCGGAACCGGATGAGATAATAGAAGTCAGAAAAAATTATTCAATTACAGATACCGAAACAATTGCAAATAATACAGTATTATCCTGTAATTATGTAATAGGAACAAGCTTGGATGCAAAGTTAAATATTGCATTTCAGGTTTTGGAATATGCGTTGATGGAAATGCCGGGGGCTCCCCTTAAACAGGCACTTATTGATGCAGGCATAGGAAAAGATGTTTACGGTCAGTATGAAGATGACATATACCAGCCGATTTACAGCATTGTGGCAAAATATGCCAATGAAGATCAGAAAGATGACTTTGTTAAAATAATAAATGACACATTGAAAGACATTGTAGAAACAGGAATTGATAAAAAATCACTGCGGGCAGGCCTCAGTAGTCTTGAATTTAAAACAAAAGAAGCAGACTTCGGAAGATGGCCGAAAGGTCTTATGTTCGGACTTCAACTGATGTCAAGCTGGCTTTATGATGATAATGAGCCGTTTGTATTGCTGGAAACAGGCAAGATATTTGATGAGTTAAAAGAAAAAATTAATACGGATTATTTTGAAAATCTAGTAAGAAAATATTTTATTAAAAATAAGCACAAATCAATCGTGACATTGGTTCCTCAAAAGGGGCTTACAACTTTAAAGGAAAAGGAACTGGAAGAGAAACTTGCAGTAAAGAAGGCAGAAATGTCGGATGAAATGCTTGAGAAGCTGATAAAAGAAACAGTAGAATTAAAAGAATATCAGGAAGCAGATTCGACAGATGAAGAACTTGAATGTATTCCGCTGTTAGAAATATCAGACATTAATAAGGAACCGAGACCTATTATCGGGCAGTCTGGTAAAGAAGGAGATATTACAGTTCTTTATAATGATTTGTTTACTAACGGTATTGCATATATGGATATTATATTTGATTGTTCTGATATGCCTCAAAAGTATCATAATTATATGGGATTGTTAAAACACATTTTGGGTTATGTAGATACAGAGAGCAGAACGTACACTGATTTGAATACGGATATTGATTTGAATCTCGGCGGGTTTGCACTTAATACAGGTCTGTATATTAATAGTAAAGATGACAGAACAATTTTCACAACAGAAATTCATACAAAAATGCTTTATGAAAAGATAGAAAAGGCATTTGAATTTATTAAAGAAATTGTAACAGGTACAAAATTTGACAACTACAAGAGACTTAAAGAAATACTTGAAGAAGTCAAATCAAGAGCCTACTCGTCAATCACTCAGTCAGGTGACAGTGCGGCAATGCTTAAAAGTATGTCTTATTATTCAAAAGCATACTATTTAAAAGAACAGACAGCCGGAATAAGCTTTTACAAATTTGTTGAAGGATTGTTAGACGGCTATCAGGACAGAAAAGAAGAAATAATTACAGCGCTGAAAGCAACAATCAGTAATGCATTTCGAGCAGACAGAATGATACTAAATTATGCAGGTGATAAAGAAAGTTTTGAAAAGGTCAAAAAACTGACTGTTCAGTTACAAAAATATATGTATGATAAAACTCCTGACAGTGGGAAATGGGAGTTTGTACCAAAGCAGCAGAATGAAGGAATCAAAACTTCGGGTCAGGTTCAGTATGTTGCAAGAACCGGAAATTATTTAAGAACCGGCGAAAAAGCAGGATTTGATGGAAGCTTTATGGTGCTTGGCAATATAATGCGGTGTGAATATTTGTGGAACAACATAAGAGTTTTGGGCGGCGCATACGGGTGTAACTGTATATTTACAAGAAACGGTGATGTGGCGTTTACTTCATACAGAGATCCGAATCTGCAGAAAACAAGCAATACTTTTATGAATGCATCAAAGTATGTCAGAGAATTTGTGGCGGATGAAAGACAGATGAGAAAGTTTATCATAGGAACAATAAGTTCTATGGATACGCCTCTTAATCCATCAGACAGAAGCAACAGAGAATTTAGCATGTTTATATCAGGTACTGACTATGAAACTTTGAAACGCGAGCGTACAAAAATATTATCGACAACTGATGAGGATATTAGGGCGCTTGCTCCAATGATTGAAGAGGCGATGAATCAAAATAATATTTGCGTAGTCGGAAGCCAAAGCAGTATTGATGATGCGGCAGATTTGTTTAAAGAAATAAAAGATTTGGCATAAGAAACAAAATTGTTTAAACAGAAAAAATATCGTTAAGATGAGATATAGAAGATTGAATGTAATAGACAGAATTGTTTAAACAACATGGTAACTTAAAGACAAAAATATTAAGATAAAGGATTTAACGTAATGAAAGATAATTTTAAATCAGGATTTGTGGCGCTCATAGGACGCCCGAATGTAGGAAAATCTACATTAATGAACCATATTATAGGACAAAAAATTGCCATAACATCAAACAAACCACAGACGACAAGAAATAAAATTCAGACAGTTTATACGTGTGATGAGGGACAGATTGTGTTTTTGGACACTCCGGGAATACACAAAGCAAAAAATAAGCTTGGCGAATATATGGTGAATGTCGCAGAGACAACATTAAAAGAAGTTGACCTCATTTTGTGGCTTGTGGAACCGGATACGTTTATCGGAGCGGGGGAACAGCATATCGCTGAGCAGCTTAAGGGAATAAAAGTTCCGGTCATACTTGTAATTAATAAGACTGATTCAGTTAGACATGAGGAAGTTCTTACATTTATTGACGCTTACAGAAAGTTATATGATTTTGATGAAATTATACCGGCGTCAGCACTCAGAGGTGAAAATGTAGATACAGTTGTTGAGCAGATATTTAAGTATCTTCCGCAGGGACCGCAGTATTATGATGAAGATACTGTCACAGATCAGCCTATGCGACAGATTGTTGCAGAGTTGATTCGTGAAAAAGCGCTTCATGCATTGAACGAAGAGGTACCTCATGGAATTGCGGTCACCATTGAAAGCATGAAGACAAGACCAAATGGGAAAATAACAGATATTGAGGCTACCATTGTCTGCGAGAGAGATTCCCATAAAGGAATTATTATCGGCAAAAAGGGTGCGATGCTCAAAAAAATCGGCACAAATGCAAGATATGAAATAGAGCAGCAGCTGGAAATGAAGGTTAATCTGCAGCTTTGGGTGAAAGTGAGAAAAGACTGGCGTGACAGTGAGCTTTTAATGAAAAATTACGGATATACGGAAGATAAATAATCAGCATTTCATAACTATATCAAAAAACTCAAAGGCATGAGCGAGTTACATTGAATGAAGTTCAACCTGTCTCTTATACACATCTGACGCTGCCGACGATAAGGCTC
>ENA-OZAJ01000842-OZAJ01000842.1-human-gut-metagenome-genome-assembly--contig:-NODE-842-length-13452-cov-5.508696_pt1 | contig 13452 bp, 13 predicted proteins | sample MGYA00243301_ERZ653499 | MGnify/ENA primary metagenome ERZ653499 (study PRJEB26926, sample SAMN06165039) | human gut metagenome | biome: ENVO:00009003; feature: ENVO:2100002; material: ENVO:00002003... | reverse complement strand
GTATAAGAGACAGAACTTGTTGAGATTATTCTATCTTTATCTTTATTGTCGTTCATTACTGCTGAAACCATTTCCTGAAGCTCACTTATACTTGCTTTTTTAGCTCTCTCCACCAATTTCATAATAACAAGCCTCTGTCTTGCAGCACGGCCAAAATCATTACTGATTGCCTGATCCGTTTTAGGATCATAAAACGTTGCTTTTCTGATTCGGCAATATGTCGTTGCCTGAATCCCGTTAAGTTTAATATTTTTTCCACTATGCTTAATCGGCGGAGCGTATTTCCCGGTAGAACTGATTGTGCTCTTCATATGATGATTTAGCTGTGAAACTTCGTCATCGGTAAGATTTACTTTAATTCCACCCAGCATATCAATTATCTCTGCCACTCCGGAAAAGTTCACCGTAACATAATCAGTAATGTCCAAATCCAAATTCATGTTAAGTGTATTAATTGCCGCTTCAGGACCTCCGGCTGCATATGCCGAATTTACTTTAAAATAATTTGTCAGGCTTCCGGCCGTATCATATATTCCTAAAAATGTATCCCTGTATACTGAAACCAGCTTGACCTCACCGGTTGTATTATGAATACTTACTATCATTATAGAATCACTATTTGAAGCATCCACTTCACCATTTCTGGAATCAACACCATACATCACAAAATTTGTATATTCTTCAGAATAATTGTATTTTAATTCATTGGTTTTTAATTTTCCATTATCAAAATCAGAATCAAACACGCTTTTAGCATATGCCTCGCTTCCAAACCAGCCTATAATCTTCTGTCCGATTGATGTAGAGGCCATCTCTTTTACAAGTGCAGTCTTTACATTTGGAACAAAAAGTATAATTCCGCATAATATCAATAATATAGCAAAGACAGCTTCCAGAGTTATAACAAATTTCTTTAATCGTCTTAGCGTTTTCAACTGTCTTTCAGGTGTTTTTACCTTTTTATTAGAACTCATGGTCATCTCCAATCATTTTTCCTCTATTTATTAGTAAACAAATAATATTCCAAATTATCTGTATCCATTAGGATTATTTTTCTGCCAGTTCCATGAGTCTTCGCACATCTCACGAATACCGTACTTTGCTTCCCAGCCAAGTTCTTTCCTTGCAAGTGAAGCGTCTGAATAGCATTCCGCAATATCTCCTGCTCTTCTGTCTGTAATCACATATGGGATATCAATGCCGCTTGCACTACTGAAGTTTTCAATTACTTCTAAAACGCTATATCCTTTTCCTGTACCAAGATTATATATCTTTACTCCCGGATTTTCCTGTAATTTTTCTACTGCATTTACATGACCCACTGCTAAATCAACTACATGAATATAATCTCTCACACCTGTTCCGTCAGGCGTAGGATAATCATTTCCGAATACATTTACTCTCGGAAGCTGCCCTGTTGCAACTTTTGTGATATATGGCATAAGATTATTTGGAATTCCGTTTGGATCCTCTCCTATAAGACCGCTCTTGTGAGCTCCGATAGGATTAAAATAACGAAGAAGAATTACATTCCACTCATTATCTGCTTTCTGAATATCTGTCAAAATCTGCTCCAGCATAGATTTTGTCCATCCGTAAGGGTTTGTGCACACTCCCTTAGGGCATTCTTCTGTAATCGGAATAATTTCAGGGTCACCATATACTGTAGCTGATGAACTGAAAATAATATTTTTTACTCCATGATTTCTCATAACATCACACATTTCCAATGTACCTGAAATATTATTTGTGTAATATTCTAAAGGTTTCTGAACAGATTCACCTACTGCTTTCAAGCCGGCAAAATGTATAACACTAAAAATATCATTTTCTTCAAATATTTTATTCATTGCTTCTCTGTCGGCAATATCTGCTTCATAAAATTTAAGGGGTTTTCCCGTGATCTGCTCTACTCTTTTAATTGATTCCTTTGATGAATTACACAAATTGTCTACTACTACAACATCATATCCTGCTTCCTGCAGTTCAACACATGTATGACTTCCGATAAAACCGGCTCCACCTGTTACTAAAATTGTACTCATTTTCTTTTCCTCCAATAACTAATCTATTTTATCTTAACTTTTACACTCGGCTGTTCTGTCACCTCAATTTCCTCAGGTATCTCAATATTTAATGGAACCTTTGAAGTCCCCTTATCATACCCTTCCAAATCGATAGAAGCTTTAATTTCTCCTTCGTCTAGTTTGTCCAGCTCGGATTTCTCACCTCTCAATGAAATTTTAACAGATTTATCTGAAATCTTAAGTTCTAAATTATTCTTAAGATTTTTTACACTTATATCTTCTGCTTTTATTGTATACGTTCTAACTTCAAGTTTATCTATTTTTATCTGTATTTCTACTTCTGACTTTCCTGAAATAGAAACGCCTTCTGGAATATATTTATTTAAGTCAATTTTTCTCTTTACATCCTTAGTGTCTCTCGAAATATCAATGTTTTCGTTAATATCCAACTGCTCTATATCTGATAATACTTCATCCGCACCCACAAGTTTTACATTATCCTGAGATAGGGAAATATCAGATATTTTATAACCGTCTGCAGGTTTTCCTACCGAATTGATTTTTATCGGTACTTCCTTTTCTTTCAGAATATTTACATAAATTGTAATGCGTTTATTTGATATGGTAATATTTTTGGATTTTATTATTCTTCCTTTTTTGTCATACATCACCACATCACACTTTTGACTGATATCTGAAGAATTATTCTCTAAATTGCATACTGCCACAACCCTTGCTATTTTGTACAATTCAGATTCCGGTGCTTTTATGCTCACAGTGTTTTTTGATAATGAATAATTTCCAGGTACATATCCTTCTGCCGCGCTTCCGGTAAATTCAACTTCCACATGAAATTCTTTCTTTTCTATTTCCTCTACCGAAACTTTCACTGTCTGAACTGACTGTTTCACAATTGTAATTTTTCTTGCAGTCGACTTTATCTTTGTACTTACTTCTACCGGTATTGCATTCACCTTTGACATTTCTGCAAGTGAAGCCGTTGCAATAAAATCATCTGCTGCAAGATTACCTACAACAGACCTCTTTCCCGATATTGTTATATTTATATTACTTGCTGATTCAAGATTGTAAACCATTCCCATATCTGTAATGGCTTTTTCATGTGTCATTGTTATCGGCACATTATAAATTGTTACGGTTTTTTCCGGGTCATTGATGTTTATTACTGCAAGCCACATCAACGCCGCTACAAGAACCGCAATAACTTTTATTCCAACATTATTTGTCAGAGATATCTTGAGTTTTGTCAAGATCTTTTTCATGGCGGTCCCTTCCTTTCCAAAATCTTTTTTTTGCTTTAATTTCCTCTTTTGCCTGTGCTTTTACAAGTTCATTTTTCAAAATTGCCGCATCCGCATATCTTATCAGCTTTCCTTCTCTGGCAATAGATATGCTTCCAGTTTCTTCTGATACAATCACCACAATCGCATCTGTAACCTCACTTATGCCCAGCCCTGCCCTATGTCTTGTTCCTAAATCTTTGCTTAGAGAAGTACTGTCGGACAATGGCAGATAACAGGTTGCCGCAACTATTTCATCACCTTCTATTATTATTGCTCCATCATGAAGCGGTGTGTTTTTCTCAAAAATATTAATTAATAACTGACTTGTAATCTTAGCGTCCAGTCTGATTCCGGTATCAATATATTGTCCCAATTCATGCTCCTGCTTAATTACCATCAGGGCGCCCGTCTTAGCTCTTGACAGTTCAAGACTTGCTCTGGTCAACTCTTCAACAGACTTATCACTGAATCTTTCTTCGGATATATTTCCTCCAAACTTTAATATTTTGAAAAGAACATTTTTCTTTCCAAGTTCTTCCAATGCTCTTCTGAGCTCCGGCTGAAAAATAATTACAATTGCCAGAATACCAACGCTCAAAGTTTTATTAATAATCCATAAAAGGGTTGTCAAATGAAACAATGACGCAATCACCATACAAAGCACCAATACTAAAATTCCTCTTAATAAAACCCATGCCTTGCTCTTCTTAAACCAAAGTATAATGTAATAAACCATCACTGAAATTATAATTATTTCAACAATGTCACTCATATAAATAGTCGGTATTGAAAGATATTTTTCTGTGAAATTATGAAAGTAGTTTAATACAGTGTTCATTTTTCCCCTTTCTGAACTTTTATGTTCTTCTTATATATACGAAACTTTTTTATATTTTATTTCCTGTCTCTATTTTATTTTTTTATGTTGTGCTTTTCTTCTTCTCTGAGCGTTAATTCTCTTAACATTCATTTCAGGTGCTGTCACATTAATTTTTGGAACAGCCTTCACATAATAATAATATTCATCGTCCTCAAACTGAGTATGCTCTGTCCTCGAATAATCAACCGAAAATACAAAAAACTGTAATATATATGATAACAAGACAGATAATACTGTTCCTACAATAATCCATAATATTGAATTTTCTGTGTTCAAAATCAAACTTCCAACCAAAATAATTGCAAACTCTACAACACCGCCTGTCATAATTGCAAATGTCCATGCATTATCTATAGAAGCAGACTTAATAATGTATACAACCAAAACTGTAATTACAAAAGCTGCCACGGTCAATGCCATCTCTTTATTATTTCCTATAATATTAATAATTGAATTTATGCTGGCAGCACTCGTACTTTCCCCTGATATGTTATTTATTGCCACAGCATTATCGCTTATAACCTTAAGCATAAAATATATAATTGTTCCAAAAGCCACAGATATCATTGAAACCGGAGTACACAGTAATCCTACTGCAATCGGAACAACATATGGTATTTTCAAAAAAAATGCCATCGGTATTATAATAAGAAGAATTCCTTCCTTTGGTGTGAATCTGAAAAATAACATCAGCATAATTAACATACTTATTAATAGCATTACTGCAAGCTCTGCGGAAAGTGAAAATATATTAATTACAATTACTGCTGAAAGTCCAACAGTAATTACGCCCCATGGAGCAAAAGCAAACAAAATTGCTATCACTAATATAACCGGCCACATATTTATAGCTTCCATATACCCTATATTTAATTTAATCAACACCATAGCTGTAAATACTGCCACAAATTTAAGAACAGGGTTTAAATAGCCTTCATGTTCTGCATAAAAATTTTTTAATTTTTCTTTAAATACGAGCAAACCCATCATAATTATTCTTCCCCATCTCCTTCTAATTCATCAATTATTGCATCATATTCCAATTCCTGAATTCTATGCAAAGTTTTTAAATCTCCATTATACTCTTTAAGATTTTTTCTAACGTTTCTAAATTTATGTGAATAAAATGCATAACTAAAAATCATATATGCTGCAACAGCAATAACATAAATAAGTATAATTGCAACAACAAGTGCAATAAGCCTTCCTGTCGTCGTAAGTTTCGAGACTACTTTGTCGGACTTATACATAAACCAAAGCACAAGGCAGAGCAGGTAAGACAACGTCACACATATAAAAGAACCAATCATTCTCAAAGACATATAATCACCTCTGAAAAACCTGCTTGACTTAATTTCTTTTTTTTGATTCTTCTGCTCATATAATGACAGCTTTGTCATTAGTATAATTTTTTCATTATTAAGCATATAAATCTCCTTAAGAGTTCTGTTTCTATCAGCAATAAAATTTGCATAATTATCTATTATTCTAGCATAATGAAAATATTAGTGCAATGAATAACCCAAAAAAGTATATTAACCAAAAAAAATGTATTAAAAATACACGCTCCTCTGGTGTAGTACTTTTCAGAGAAAGCGTGTAATAACCATGCTTTTATGCTATTTCTGTTTTTTATTTTTTTCCACAATACCGCCTTCTACGACAATACTGTCTATATCGACTTCTTTTCCGTATACCGGCTCTAAAGTTTCTTTATATGCCTTATGAAAAAATTGTTCTCCGGCAAGCCTTTCTATTTCCTCATTAATCCAATCAAGTAATTCCTTATTTCCTTTAGTCACTGCCGGAGCAATTGTATCTATATTACCTAAAGACTCAATTCCAACCGTAAACCCTCTATTTTGAAGCGCCCACGCCAAAACCTCCGTATTATCTGTTGAAAACGCATCGCCTCTCTCATCAATCAGTGCATTATACGCCTCCGTATACTGGTCAAACTTCAACAGCTTGACATCAGGATAATTTTCACTGAAATATGTCTCAGCCGTTGTTCCTTTTGCAACAATTAAAGTTTTCCCTTTTAAATCATTTGGAGTTTTAATCAAAGCTTTATCCGGTGAAACAACACCAAGCGAAACTTTCATATACGGAAGCGCAAAATCGACTTTTTCAGCTCTCTCATCTGTCACGGTAAAATTAGCAAGAATAATATCAACTTTACCGGATTCAAGATATTCTACACGGCTCGCCGGATCTGTAGCAACATACTCTGCTTCCACACCAAGATCTTTCGCAATGCGCTCTGCGAAATAAACATCATATCCACGATACCTTCCGTTTTCATCTACATACCCAAATGGGTTTTTATCAGTGAATACTCCAATTTTAACCTTTCCACTCTTCTTAATCTCTTCAACACTTCGATAAATTTTCTTATTTTCCTTAGTTTTATCTGCTTTAAAACTGCATCCGGTAAATATTCCTATTACCAAAATTGATGCCATTAAAAAATAAACTGCTTTTTTCATTTCTACCCTCCACATTTTTATTGAACTCTTCTTTTATTAAATTTCCACATAACATCTCCAATGTCATTTAGGTAAATTCTCTTTTTTCTTACTTCCAGAATCTTCTTCCGCTGAATCTTGCCTCTTATTTATTTCTTCAAATACGAAAGTATTAAGAAATTTTCCTAATCTTGCAGTTTTGGGCTGAAGAAATACTTCATTTGGGTCTCCCTGTTCTACAATTTCTCCCGAGTCAAGAAAGACCACCTTATCTGCCACCGCTCTGGCAAACTGCATTTCATGAGTAACAATTACCATTGTCGCTCCCTTCTTTGCCAGCTCCAGCATGACATCCAAAACTTCTCTTACCATCTCCGGATCAAGTGCTGCCGTGATTTCATCAAACAATATAATTTCCGGCTGCATTATAAGCGCTCTTACAATTGCTACCCTCTGCTTCTGTCCCCCTGAAAGCTGCCTCGGGTAAGCATCTTTCTTTTCCCAAAGTCCAACCCTTTTAAGCAGCTGCTCTGCTTCTTCTTCCGCCTCCTTGATGCTTTTTTTCTGTGCTTTTACCGGTCCCAGCAATACATTTCCCATAACGGTCATGTGAGGAAACAAATCATAACTTTGAAATACCATACCGATTTTCTGTCTAACTTCTCTCCAATTGGTTTTATTAGAGGTAATAACTTTTCCATCTAATAAAATTTCTCCCGACTTGATTTTTTCCAATCCGTTAATGCAACGGAGTAATGTACTTTTCCCACAACCTGAAGGACCTATTAATACAATAACTTCTCCTTTATGCACCTCCAAAGACACTCCTTTTAATACAGTCGTACTCCCAAAAGATTTATAAATGTCTCGTATTTCTAAAAGTGTTTCTTCCCTTCTCAATATTTTTCACCTCAATTCTTCCACCTTTTCTCCAATATTCCTGCCGACAGTGAAATTGGCCAGCATACAATAAAATAAAGAAAAAATATTGTTCCATATATCCATAATGCTGAGTCCGGAACTGTATAGCGGTTCGCTTCAATAATCTGCTGCGCTACTTTGAGTACTTCCACCACCCCAATTAAAACAATCAGCGATGTTGTTTTTATCATTCTTGTTGTCAAATTTATTGCAAGAGGTATCAGTCTCCTTAATGTCTGCGGAACTATTATATATCTGTAAATCTGTCCTTTATTAAGTCCCAGCACAGCTCCGCTTTCATACTGATGTTTTGGAATAGATATCAGTGCTCCGCGCACTAAATCTCCCATTTCTGCCGTTCCCCACATTGTAAAAACAATGACCGCCGAAACTTCTCCTGAAAGGTTAATTCCCACACTTTTTGTAAGTCCGAAGTAAACCAAAAACAACAATACCAGCTGCGGCATAATTCTTATAAATTCAAGATAAATTTTTGTCACTAATTTTACTATTGGATTTTTCATTGTCATTATCATACCCAGCAAAATTCCTAAAACAATGGATACAGCAACTGACAACAGTGAAATTGACACAGTGACCCACAAGCCTTCCAAAAGTCTTTTAAAATTTTCTCCCATAAACAGAACTCTAATTCCCAAATCCTGCATACCTAAGCCTCCTTTCCACCCAGCCTGCAATAATCGATATAGGAAGCAGTAATATCAAATATGCTATAACAAGCATAAGCAGTGCCTCATCTGTATTGTAATACAATCCAATTAAATCTTTTGCCACATACATTAAATCCGCCAGTGCCACCACGCTGAACACGGAAGTTTCCTTTATTAGAAATATAATATTCGCACACAATGCCGGAACTGAGACTGATAATGCCTGTGGCAGTATAATATATTTCATAATCTGCATATGACTGAGTCCTACACTAAGTCCCGACTCCACCTGTTCCTTTTCAGTCGACTCCAATCCGCTTCTAAAAGCTTCTGACATATAACTTCCTCCAAGGAAGCTCAAACCTATTACTGCGCATGTTACGGAATCCAGCTTGACCCCCGCCTTCGGGAGCCCAAAATACAGTAAAAACAATTGTACCAGCAATGGAGTGTTTCGCGAAAGTTCTACATAAACCACTACAATTCTTCTCAAAACCGGTACTTTATAATATTGAATCATTGAACAAACAATTCCAATTATTAAAGATAATATAATTCCTATAAGCGCTATTCCAATTGTCAATTTCGCAGCCTCTATATATAGCGGAATGTGTTCTATTATAAAATCTATATCCACACGCCCACTTCCTTTCCACAAACTTTAATTATGTAACTCTGCGCAGACACTTACCATATATGAATATACATATTCTTTATTTCTGTAAAGTTTCCTAAATATTGAAAACAAGTTTTTGTGGCTTCGACTCAGGCACAATGTCGCTTGCAGGGCTTTTGCTAATCGAGTATGTTTTTTTCTACTCGATTCCGCAAACGAACATTTCACACTTCGTGTTTCATGTTCTTGCGCCCTGCAAATGCCATTCTGTGCAGGCACAATGTCGCTTGCAGGGCTTTTGCTACAAAAAAAGAAGCAGTTTAAATGCTTCTTTTTTAGGGAAATACAATAATAAATATTATTTCCAATTATTATTATATTATTTAATCAAATCTTTAATCACTTCACCAGCAATAATAAGACCTGCAACAGACGGCACAAAAGCATTACTTCCCGGCGTCTGCTTTCTCTGAGCGGTCTCATTTTCTGCAATTGGAGTTAATGCTTTTTCTTTTGAATATACTACTTTCAGATGGCTGATTCCTCTTCTTTTCAATTCTCTCCTCATAACTTTTGCTAAAGGACAAACTGACGTCTTGTAAATATCTGCCACCTCAAACGCTGTCGGATCCATCTTATTTCCGGCACCCATTGAGCTTATAATAGGTATATTACATCTATTTGCTTCCTCTGCTAATTTGAGCTTTCCCGTCACAGTATCTATTGCGTCAACAATATAATCATATTTCGTAAAGTCAAACTGCTCGGCCGTATCCGGCATATAAAAAATTTTATATTTATGAATCACTGCATCAGGATTAATATCAAGAACCCTCTCTTCTGCCACATCAACTTTATATTTGTCTATTGTCTTCCATGTAGCAATAATCTGACGATTAATATTACTAACGCACACTTTGTCATTATCTATAATATCAAGTGTTCCTATACCACTTCTCGCTAATGCCTCCACCACATATCCGCCAACTCCGCCAATTCCGAACACTGCCACTCTGGATTTCTGAAGTTTTTCAATATTTTCTTTTCCTATTAATAATTCTGTTCTTGAAAACTGCTCTGCCATTTTTTAACCTGCCCTATCTGTATCACCACAAAAATTCTCTAAACGCTTTTTGTTTAATAATGTTTACCGGATTACCATACAAGTATAGTAATCCGGCACATTTTCAATATTAATCATCAAATTCATAGACAAATTTTTCATCAAGATACTCTTCTATCCTATCTAAATAATTTTCTATTGATTCTATTTTGTTTTCGATTGCGCGATAAGACTTACGACTGATTTTTCCAAAATCATATTTGTCTTCCCACTGTTCATCCATTCTTTCCAATTTCTGCTCCAAAGCACTAATTCTTCTTTCAAAAGCACCATATTGCTGTCTTCTACCTGTAACCGAAACCGCAAGTACAAGCTTGTTAATATCTGCTTTAATAGTTTTTGCTTTATTCTTATATGAATATAAAGTTTTCTTAGCTTTTGAAAAAGCACCTTTAGACTTTTTAGATTTTTTTACTGTAATCTTATAAACTGCCTTTATTTTCGTTCCCTTAACTCTAACAGTTATAGTAGCCTTCCCTGCTTTCATTCCCTTAATCTTAGTATCATCATCATTTTTCTGTAACACTTTTGCCACCTTGGAATTACTACTGCTCCACACAATATTTCTGTCTTCAACATCCATATAATCAGGAAAAATATCACTGTCCAGTTCAACCGTCTTTCCTACATAGACCGTTTTCTTTCCTGAAATTGAAATACTTTTAATACCGGTTACTGCAAATATGGACACACACATAATAAGCGTCAATACAACTACTAACATCAATGCCAAAAAATTTCTTTTTTTCATATGATACCTCCTATCCTTCAATAAATTTACATTTTGCTTTATAGTAAAATTATAAATGATAGATATAGCAAAAGTCAATATAATTCATACTGTTTTTGTAGGAATATTCTTTTATTTGAACTTACTAGCCCTGAACTAACATTTGCGCCATAAAAACCGCTGCGATGCCCAATACAATACTTGCCACAACATAAATTATTGCAAGCATCGCATGACCACTCTGCATTAAATCCATTGTTTCATATGCGAATGTTGAAAAGGTGGTAAACCCTCCGCACAATCCTGTCTTGAGCATTAAAACAATTCTTGAATCTATATTTTTATTCTTGATTGCTACTGATACAATAATTCCTATTATAAATGCTCCAATCACATTTATTCCCAAAGTTTTTATCGGAAATACATTTTCTGTTTTTAAGGGAATCAGCCCGATTAAATAACGAAAAATACTTCCTATAAATCCCCCAATTCCCACTAATAAACATTCTATCATTTTGTGCCTCCACAATTTTTATTAGAGCTTAATCTTTAATGCTCTCGTTGCATTGATAACTGCAATAACCATAACTCCAACATCTGCAAATATAGCAATCCACATATTGGCAATTCCCAGTGCACCTAAAATAAGGCATGCAAACTTAACCGCCAGCGCAAACGCAATATTTTCCTTTACAATGTAAAGGGTTCTCTTCGAAATCTTCATTGCAAGAGCAATTTTAGACGGATTATCATCCATCAGGACAATATCTGCCGCTTCAATCGCTGCATCAGAGCCAAGCCCTCCCATTGCAATACCAATATCTGCTCTGGAAAGTACCGGTGCATCATTAATTCCGTCTCCTACAAACGCAAGCTTTTCCTTATTTTCTTTTAAATCAAGCAGACGTTCTACCTCTGAAACTTTATCTGCCGGAAGCAACTCACTTTTCACAGTGTCTATGCCTATTTCAGATGCCACCCTTTCTGCCGTCCTCTTTGCGTCACCTGTCAGCATAATTGTCTGTTTTATACCATTTTTCTTCAGCTCATATATTGCTGCTTTTGAATCCGGTTTAATAGTGTCTGAAATTGTAATACATCCTGCATATACATTATTTACCGCCACATATACCACTGTGGTCTCATCATGTTTTTTCTGAATCTTAATTGGAATCTGATTCATTAATTTTTCATTTCCGGCATATACTTCTCTGCCATCCACAATTGCTTTCACGCCGTGCCCTGCTATTTCTTCAATATTTTCCACCTTATTAAGTTGGATTTTTTCTCCAAAAGCAGACTTGAGGCTTAAACTAATCGGATGACTTGAGGCACTCTCTGCATAAGAAGCGTTATATAATAACTCCTGCTCCGTAAATCCATTTTCCGGATAAATTCCACTCACCTCAAAAATACCTTTTGTCAAAGTACCTGTTTTGTCAAAAACAATATATTTTGTATCTGCCAAAGCTTCAAGATAATTGGAACCTTTAACCAAAATTCCATTGCTTGAAGCACAGCCTATTCCTCCAAAAAAACTTAACGGAATAGAAATTACTAACGCGCACGGACAGCTGATAACTAAAAAGGTCAGTGCTCTTATTATCCACTCCTGAAACTCCGGAGCTGCTCCCATCATAATGCGGACTGCCGGCGGTAATAAAGCCAATGCCAGCGCGCTATAGCAGACAACCGGTGTGTAATATTTTGCAAATCTTGTGATAAAATTTTCGGAACGTGATTTTTTCATGCTGGAATTTTCGACTAATTCTAAAATTTTGGACACCGTGGAATCCCCAAATTCTTTTGTAGTCTTTAAGTGAATAACTCCACTCATATTAATGCAGCCACTGATAACCTCATCACCGCATCTCACATTTTTCGGAACACTTTCACCAGTCAGGGCACTCGTATCAAGCGTTGTACTGCCTTCAATTATTATTCCGTCAATCGGAACTTTTTCTCCCGGATTAACAATAATTTCGCTTCCTATCTCAACTTCATCAGGGTCTGCCTGCTCTATATCACCATTCACCAAAACATTTGCATAATCAGGTCGTATATCCATCAGAGCCGCGATATTTCTTCGGCTTTTTCCTACTGCAAAGCTTTGGAACAATTCACCAATCTGATAGAACAGCATAACTGCCACGCCTTCTTTAAATTCACCGAGAAACACCGCACCAATCGTCGCCACTGCCATAAGAAAATTTTCATCAAAAACCTGTCTGTTTATAATTCCTTTACCGGCTTTTTTGAGAATATCATATCCTATTATAAAATACGGAATCAAGTACAATATAGCCTGAAGCCATATATCCAATCGACTCACCGAATCAATTATTGACACAGCAATTATAAAAACTGCCGATATTATAATGCGGTACAAAACCTTTTTCTGCTTTACCGTCATACCTCATCCTCCTTTTTTACAGAAATATTTCGCAGTCACTCTCTACTTTTTTGCACTTTCTTAAAGCTTCCTGCATTACCGCATCTATATCAGCTCCCTCCTCAAAGTCAACTTTCAGTTTTAACGTCATAAAGCTGATTACAGCGTCCTTTACGCCGTTAATTTCTTTTATTGCCTCTTCCATCTTTGCTGCGCAGTTTGCACAATCTACTTCTATTTTATATGTCTTCTTCATTGTAATTTTTCTCCTAATATTTATTGTTATATTTCTGTCTCTTATACACATCTGACGCTGCCGA
>ENA-OZAJ01000813-OZAJ01000813.1-human-gut-metagenome-genome-assembly--contig:-NODE-813-length-13882-cov-5.395314_pt1 | contig 13882 bp, 10 predicted proteins | sample MGYA00243301_ERZ653499 | MGnify/ENA primary metagenome ERZ653499 (study PRJEB26926, sample SAMN06165039) | human gut metagenome | biome: ENVO:00009003; feature: ENVO:2100002; material: ENVO:00002003... | reverse complement strand
GGGCAGGCTTCCGGCTTTGTGGAGCCAATTGCGGGCGTTTTGGGCGCTTTGCTTGCCGTGTACATTGAAGCCGTTTTGCCATTTGCGCTGTCCTTTGCGGCGGGCGCGATGATCTTAGTCGCGGTGCACGAGCTCATCCCCGAGTGTCAGCGCAACCAGAAAGCGCAGCCGTATGCGGCGACAATGGGCATTGTGACGGGCTTTGCGCTAATGATGCTTTTGGACGTGATGCTGGGATGAAATTTTAAGATAGAATAAAAAGTCCGAAACACGGTTTAGGTGCTTCGGACTTTTGCCGTTTTGTTGTATTTTATGCCTTTGCGGGTTCTGCGGCGGGGACGGTGAGCAGCTTTTTCCAGCGGCCGCTGTAATAGTAGATGAGCAGCGGGATGATGCCCAGAATGTAGCCGATCGGCGCGGCAAACCAAATACCTGTGGTGCCGATCCAGATGGGCAGAAGCAACGAGAGACCGATCTTGCTGCACAGCTCCACAACGGAAGAGACCATGGAAATGTTGATTTTGCCCATGCCCTTGACGGTGCTGTTATAAAGCCAGATCCATCCGAGGAACGGGAAGAACCACGCCTGAATGCGGATGAATTCGAGCGAATATCGGATAACTTCGGCCTCGGTCGGCTTGACGTACAGCGAGACGAGCAGCTCAGCAAAAATGAGTGTCAGCGCACCTGCAAAAATGCTCAGACCGCCGACAAGAAGAAAGATTTGCCGCACGCTAAGCTTGATGCGCTCTGCGTTTTTCGCGCCGAAGTTCTGCCCGACATAGACGGAAAAGCCGAACGAGAAATTGCTGAACAGCATCACGGCGAGGTTCTGCACGTTGCTGCCGACGGTGAACGCCGCGACGACGTTGGAGCCGTAGCCGTTGATGACGCGCGTAATGACCATCATGCCGACGGAAAGAAACAGGCTTTGCAGAGCCATTTGCGCACCCATGCCGAATATTTTAAGGCTGACGGGCATATCCGGGCGCAGGGTGTGGCGCTTCGGCATCAGATCGGGGTATTTGCGGAACATGACGAGGATGCAGATGGCGGCGGAGATGGCCTGCGAGCCGACCGTTGCAACGGCGACACCCGCAACGCCCATGTTGAGACCGATGACGCTGATGAGGTCGAGGATAACATTCAAAATAGAGCACAGAATGAGGAAATACAGCGGTGTTTTGCTGTCGCCGAGTGCGCGCAGGATAGATGCCGCGGCGTTATACGCAAACTGTGCGATGCCGCAGCCGCAGACAATCTGAATGTATAAAACGGACATGTCGATGACGTCTTCCGGCGTTTTTAAAAGCTGCATGAGCGGCCGCGCGGCGAAAACGCTGATGAGACCCAGAACAACGCCGAGCAAAAGGGTGATCCACCCGGAGGCGACAATTCCCTTGCGCACGCGGTCGGTGTCGTTTGCGCCGACGTATTGCGAAAGCACGATGGAAATGGCACTCGTCACGCCGGTTGCAAGCAGCAGGATGAGGCCCGTTGTGGACGTGGTGGCACCGATGGCGGCCAGCGCGTGCGAGCCGACGAAGCGGCCGAGCACGGCGGAGTCCACCATGGAATAAAGCGACTGGAAAATACTGCCGATCATCATGGGCAGCGCAAAACGAAGCATCAGGTTGATCGGTTTGCCCTGCGTCATGTCGATGGCACCGGACGGTTTGGGCATGATACAACAACTCCTTAAAAAAGTAAGATTAAGGTAAACCGTTCCGTAGAAAATAAGGGTAAACCGCGTTTGTAGAACCTCTTCGCTGCGTGTTAGTTTACAAGTATCATTGTACCAAGAAAGCAACGCGAGTTCAATGAACGGTTTACCCAAATCAACGGGAAAAATATTTGGTTATTTTTGCCAATAATTAAATGTTAAACGATGGAATAGGTGAACATTTCGTAGTGCAGCGCGGTGCCGATGTCGATCTCCTCCGGCAAAAGCGCGCGAGCGACCAGAATTTCATCGTGCGTGTCATTGTCCGTTCGGCGCAAAACGGCGTAGTCGCCGTCGATGCTCGCCACTTCGTATTCGTAGGGGCCCATTATACCACCGTACCTTCTTTAACAAATGTGGCGGCGTGCTCACGCGCGGCCTCGTAGTCCTGCGCTAAGATGAGGTAGGCTTTCGTGAAGCGCTTTGCGTTCGGGTCTTCCGGCTCAATGGCGCGCTCCATTAAAAGAACACCGTCTGTTTCGGAGACCTCGTGAAAACCCATCTTTTTGTGGAATGCCACGGCGGCATCGTTCGGCAGATTGATGTGCGCTGTAACGCGGCGGTAATTTGCATAGTGCATGATGTCCAGCATTAGGCTGTATAAAGACGTGCCCACGCCGCTGTGCAGACATTTTTCGGAGACGTACAGCTGTGCGTCGGCAGAGAACAGGTCGTCTTTCGGAATATCGCGGTCGGTCAAAAAGCAGAATCCCGCCGTCTGATTGTTGATCTCCGTCAGAATCCACATACGGCCGTATGTATAGGTGTCGATGCGCTGCACGTACTCGGCGAGCGTCGGCACTTCGGTGTCGGGCGTGTAGTGCGTCTTTTCGACGTAGGGTGTGTAAATTTTGAGCATGGACGGGCCGTCCCACTCGTTCGTTCTGCGTACTGCAACTCTGAAATCACTCATATTTTCAGTTCCTTTCGCTCATAACTTCTGCATATAGGGGAATAGACGGTGCGGCACCGGGGCGCGAGACCGCAATGGCAGCGGCTTTTGCCGCGAGGATCAGCGATTTTTTCGGCGAAAGCCCATCCAGCATACCGCGCATGAAATAGCCCGTGAACGTATCGCCGGCCGCGGTGGTATCGACCGCACGGACAAGCTCCGCCGGGGCAAACGCGCGCTTATCTTCTTTGGCGTACCACGCGCCTTTACTGCCGAGCGTTAAGACTGCGGCGGCGTGCGGGTATTTTTGAAGGAGCTTATCCAAAATAGCGGTGGGAATCTTTGTGCCGGTCAGCTGTTCGCCCTCCACTTCGTTCAAAACGAACACGGAAACGAGCGACAGATTGCACTTTAAAACGTTTTCGTTCATCGGGGACGGATTGAGCCAGATCTCCATGCCGCGCGCATGGGCTTTTTCAAGAATATACGGCAGCGCGCTGATCTCGTTTTGCAGCAGAAGAATGTCGTCTGCGCCGAATTGCGCAAGCACGCGGTCGGCATATGCTTCATCCACAGCCCCGTTGGAGCCGCCGAAAAGCAGAATGGCGTTCTGTGCCTCTCGGCTGACCTGAATGACGGTGTGCCCGCCCGGCATATCGCGCGTTTCGATGAGGGAGGTATCTACGCCGTTTTGGTTCAATAAATCGCGCAGGTGCTCGCCGTCCGTGCCGATGAGCCCCGCATGGCAGACGGAAAGCCCCGCCCGCACAAGCGCAATGGACTGGTTTAACCCCTTGCCGCCCGGGAACACGGTGCGGCTTTCGCTTTGAATGGTCTCACCGCCCTGCAAAATGTGGTCGACCTTATAAACATAGTCTGTATTGAGTGAGCCGAAATTCAAGATCCTCTTCAAGGTTTTGCACTCCTCTGTTTCAAAATCAATACAAGAATAGCACGAACAAAGCCCGCCGTCAAGGAAAGCAGGACAAAAGAAAAAACGCAAAAACCCAATATTTCAGCGGTTTCGCCAAGGCGGAACATATTCACAAAACGCGCGAAAAGTGGTATAATATTTCGGTTAACGAGCAAACCGAGTTTTTAATCCGTTTTTTGCCGTATCCCGCGCATGCAAAACGGCGCGGCCGGTTTTGAATTTTTTGAAGCAGTTTGAAGTTAAGAACGATAAAGAAAGGGATTGATAAAGATGGGAAAAAGAGAAAATTTGCGCAACGTAGCCATTATTGCACACGTTGACCACGGCAAGACCACCCTTGTGGACCAGCTTCTGCGCCAGAGCGGCGTTTTCCGCAGCAACGAAGCCGTAACCGAGCGCGTCATGGACTCCGGTGATTTGGAGCGTGAGCGCGGCATTACGATCCTCTCCAAAAACACAGCTGTCATGTACAATGACATCAAAATCAATATTGTTGATACCCCGGGCCATGCCGATTTCGGCGGTGAGGTGGAACGCATTCTGATGATGGTAGACGGCGTTCTGCTGCTTGTCGATGCGTTTGAGGGATGTATGCCGCAGACGCGCTTTGTTTTAAAGAAGGCGCTTGGTCTTGGCAAAAAGCCGGTCGTTGTCGTCAATAAGGTCGACCGTCCGGGCGCACGTCCGCTTGAAGTCGTGGACGAAGTGCTTGACCTCTTCATTGAGCTCGGTGCAGACGAAGACCAGCTCGATTTCCCGGTGGTCTACGCTTCCGCACGTGACGGCTACGCCATGAACCAGCCGGACGAAAAGGGCACGGACATGAAGCCGCTGTTTGAAGCCATTATAAACGATGTTCCGGCGCCGGAGGGTGACCTTGACGGCCCGACGCAGGTGCTGTTCTCCAACATTGACTATGATGAGTACGTCGGCCGTATCGGTATCGGCCGAGTGGAGCGCGGCTCCGTAAAGGTCGGCCAGACCGTTACCATTTGCAGCAGCACAAGCGACGAAAAACGCAACGCGCGCATTACGAAGCTCTACCAGTTTGAGGGCCTCAAGCGCGTGGACGCAGAGAGCGCAGAGCTCGGCGACATCGTGGCCGTTTCCGGCATGGCAGACCTCAACATCGGTGAGACCGCCTGCGACCCGGAGCACGTGGAGCCGCTGCCGTTCGTCAAGATCGACGAGCCGACCGTTTCTATGATGTTCATGGTCAACAATTCCCCGTTTGCGGGCCGCGAGGGCAAATATGTCACCTCCCGCAACCTGCGCGACCGCCTGTTTAAGGAGGTCGAAACGAACGTTGCTATGCGCGTGGAAGAGACTGATTCCGCCGATACGTTTAAGGTATCCGGCCGCGGCGAGCTGCACCTCTCCATTCTTATCGAGCAGATGCGCCGCCAGAACTACGAATTCCAGGTCTCCCGCCCGAGCGTTATTTTCAAGGAAGAAAACGGCAAGAAGCTGGAGCCGATGGAGCTTTTGATGATTGAAGTTCCGGATAACTACGTCGGCGCGGTCATGGAAAAGCTCGGCACCAGAAAGGCAGAGCTGCTCAACATGGGTACCCGCGACAGCGGCACCACACACCTTGAATTCAAGATCCCGTCCCGCGGCATCATGGGCTACCGCTCTGAGTTCCTTACGGACACGAACGGCAACGGCATCATGAACCACGTGTTCGATTGCTACGAGCCGTATAAGGGAGATATTCAGCAGCGCAGCACCGGTTCTCTCGTTGTACACGAGACCGGAGAGTCCACGGCTTACGGCCTGTTCTATGCACAGGACAGAGGCCGCCTGTTTATCGGGCCGGGCGTGCCGGTTTACGAGGGCATGATTGTCGGCAGCAACCCGAAGGGCGACGACATCGTCATCAACGTCTGCAAGAAGAAGCACGCGACAAACACCCGCGCTTCCGGCTCCGACGACGCACTGAAGCTGACCCCGCACACCGTGCTCTCTCTGGAGCAGTCCCTCGAGTTCATCGCGGACGACGAGCTTGTGGAGATCACGCCGAAGAGCATCCGCATGCGCAAAATGGTGCTGAGCAAAGAGCTGCGCATGAAGCAAGCTGCGAAAAAGAAGTAATTTATAAACCTGACCAACGGAAAAGACACATGGAGAGCCAATGAATATCGTTATTTTGGATCTGGAGTGGAACGGTGCGTACAGCCGCCGTCTCCACGGCTTTATCAATGAGATTATCGAGTTCGGCGCTGTCAAGCTCGATGCACAACTGAATATCACAGACCGGTTTTCCTGCTTTGTCAAACCGCAGGTGACAAAAAAGATCAGCGCGATTATCTCGGACCTCACCAACATTACGGATGCGAATCTTTTGGACGCGCGCCCGTACATGCAGGTGATGAGCCGCTTCAAAAAATGGGCGGGCGACTGCGTGATTGCCACGTGGGGCACGTCGGACATTCTGGCGCTGATTGAAAACTGCCGCTATTTCGGCGGCGGGGAGACCGTTCCGTTTTTGCAGCGCTATGTCGATTTACAGCAATACGTGGAAAAGCGCCTTGGCGAGGACGGCAAGGAGCAGCTTGGACTTTCCAAAGCGGCAGAGCTGCTTTCCATTGATGACGGCGCGCTCGACCACCACCGCGCGCTCGACGACAGCGTGCTGTCCGCTATGGTGCTGGAGCGCATTTACACAAAGGATACGTTCCGCCCGTTCATTCAGGACTGCAAGGACCCGGAGTTTTACAGACGCATCACGTTTAAAACGACGTATATCTGTGACGTGAACAGCCCGTTGATCGAAAAGGAGCATCTACATTTCACGTGCGAAAAATGCGGCGGCGAAGCAAAGCGCCGCGGCAAATGGACTGTGAAAAACAAGAGTCTGCGCAGTACATTTAAGTGCGAAAAGTGCGGCTACGAATTCTGCGGTCAGCTGCGCGTGAAGCAGAAGTATGAGGGTATTATCGTGAGCCGCAAATCCATTCCGCTGCCGAAAATCGAAAAGCCGCGCCGCGCCGAAAACGCAGACATCGCCGATATGCATCTGACAATCAAGGAAAACGGTGTGGGACTGCTGACGTTTAAGGCGTGGGAGAATATCCCGTACCTTACGCACTGCTTCTCCACGCGCATCGGCGGCGTGAGTGAAGAAGAGTTTGCTGCTATGAACCTCGGCTTCAACCGCGGCGACAGCGACGAAAATGTAAAAGAGAATTTCCGTCTCATCGCTCAAGCGGCGAATATCCCTGTAGAGAATATAACGGCGGGCGCGCAGGATCACCACACGAACGTGCGCCGTGTCACGATGAAGAACGCCGGCACAGGTATTTGGAAGCCGAAGGACATGGAAAGCGTGGACGGCCTTGTGACGGATGAGCCGAATCTGCCGCTGCTCATTTACGCGGCGGACTGTGTGCCGCTTTACTTCTACGACCCCATTCATCACGCCATTGGGCTTTCGCACGCCGGTTGGCGCGGCACGGTGAACGGCATGGCAAAAGCTACCGTAGAGAAAATGCAGGAGGAATTCGATACCCGCCCCGAGGATTTGCTCGCGGCCATCGGTCCGTCCATTGCAAAGGAGTGCTTTGAGGTGGACGCCCCGTGTGCGGAAGAATTCCTCGCGCTGCCCGACAGCGACAAATTCGTCACGGACGACGGCAACGGCAAATTCCACGTTGATCTTTGGGCGTGCAACCGTGCGTTCCTATTAGGTGCAGGCGTGCTGCCCGAGCACATCACAACGGGCGGCGTGTGCACCATGTGCAACAGCGACCTGCTGTTTTCACACCGCGTGACGCGCGGCAAGCGCGGCTCTAACGCCGGGTTCCTGATGCTCAGGGAACAAAACGCATGAGCGTTTGCACACTGTGCCCGCGAAAATGCGGTGTTGACCGTGAAATAATGCGCGGCTACTGCCAAAGCGGCGGCAAAATGCACATTGCGCGCGCGAAGCTCCATTACTGGGAGGAGCCGCCCATCAGCGGTACGCGCGGCAGTGGCACGATCTTTTTTACCGGCTGCTCGCTGCGCTGCGCGTTTTGCCAGAACAGCGAGATCTCCGGTAAAAGCCTACACGGCAAGGATTTTACGGTTGAAGAATTTATCGAGACGATAAAAAAACTCGAAGCCATGGGCGCGCACAACATTAACCTTGTTACGCCGACGCACTTTGCATCGCAAATTGCCGAAGCGCTGCGTGTCTATAAGCCGCGCGTGCCCGTTGTCTACAACTGCGGCGGGTATGAATCGGTCGAGACACTGCGCATGTTAGATGGGCTCGTCGACATTTACCTGCCGGATTTCAAATATGCGGACGACGATCTCGCTGTGCGGCTTTCCAATGCGCCGCACTACTGTGAAACGGCGCTTGCTGCCATTCATGAGATGGTGCGACAGACGGGCGAAAATGTGTACGACGAAAACGGCATGCTGCAAAAGGGCATCATCATTCGGCAGCTCATTTTGCCCGGCCACACGCGCAATTCCATGCAGGCGCTGGAGCTCATCAAACAGCATTTCCCGGGCGTGCCCGTGAGCCTGATGAGCCAGTATACGCCGATGGGACGTGTTTTGCACGAGCCGGAATTTGCGGACATCAACCGCCGCATCACCCTGCGGGAGAGCCGCAAGGTACAAAATTATATGTTGGAACTGGGTTTGCCCGGCTTCTGCCAAAAGCGCAGCGCTGCCGGCGAACGTTATATACCGGATTTTACACAGTTTGACACGGTCAACTTAGGGGAGGAAAAATCCATGCAGACAACGATCCGGCTTCTTTCACCGATGGAAAAAGTCATGGCGCAGGAAGAAAAGACCTTTGCGCCGTACCCGAAGGCGAGCGCTCTGCGCGGAGAAGAGACCGCGTTTCAGGCTATCGTCACGGGCGAGGGCGAGCACTACATTGAGGTGCGCACCGATGCACCCGTTAAAGTGGCGGTGTACCGCGAGGGCTATGTGCCGTGCATGCTTTCCGCGTACCCGGACAGGTTCGATGATGACTACATCACAACAGAGCCGAGCACGTTCCCGGATGTGCTGTATCCCGTCACGGACGGCGCGGTGAACGTCAACGGCCGCGAGGTGCTGTGGGTGAGCCTCAAAGTGAACGACGATGCCGCGGGCGGCGATTACCCCGTGGAGATCAGCGCAAACGGCAAAAGCGAAATTTTCCGTTTGACGGTCGTGCCGGTCACTTTACCGGAGCAGAAGTTCACGTTCACGCAGTGGTTCCATGGCGACTGTATCGCAGCGCGCTACGGCGTGGAGATTTACTCAAAAGAGCACTGGGTATTGTTAGACAAGTATATGCGTATGGCGGCCGAACACGGCATGAACATGATCCTGACGCCGGTGTTCACTCCCGCGCTCGATACCGAGATCGGCAAAGAACGCCCGTGCACGCAGCTTGTGGAGATCACAAAGAACGACGCGGGTTATCATTTTGATTTCGCAAGGCTTGCCCGCTGGGTGAAAACCGCAAAGGACTGCGGCATTTCTAAGTTTGAGATTTCCCACTTCTTCACACAGTGGGGTGCAAAATGTGCGCCGAATATCTACGGCACCGAAAACGGCGAACGCAAGCTGAAATTCGGTTGGCATACTGCGGCAACCGACCCGGAATACGCGGCATTATTGCATGCGCTGCTGCCGCAGCTGCTTACATTCTTTGAAGAAGTAGGCGTTGAAAAAAGTGACCTTATGTTCCACATTTCGGACGAGCCGAGCGAGGAGCACAAGGCGGACTACTTAAAGGCGAAAGCCGTTGTGGAGCCGTATTTGCCCGGCTGCATTCTGCGCGACGCGCTCTCGTCGTATGATTACTACACGGAGGGGCTCGTCAAGCACCCCGTCGTCGCGACGAATCATATCACGCCGTTTATCGAAAACGATGTGCCGGATCTGTGGGCGTACACCTGCTGCGGTCAGTGCGTGGACGTGGGCAACCGTTTCCTTGCGATGCCCTCAAACCGCAATCGCATTTTGGGCGTGCAGATGTGGAAGTATCACATCACGGGCTTCCTGCACTGGGGCTATAACTTCTGGAACTCGCAGCTCTCCAAAGCGGTTATTGATCCGTTCAAGGTGACGGACGCAGGCGGCGCGTTCCCGGGCGGCGACGGATTTTCCGTCTATCCCGGCGAAAACGGCCCGCTGCCGTCGCTGCGGCAAAAGGTTTTCGCCATGGCGCTTTATGATATGCGCGCGTTGTCGCTCGCCGAAGAAAAGCTCGGGCGCGAAAGCGTCTTAAAACTGCTCGGAGACGGCGAAAGCATGACGTTTGCAAACTATCCGCGCACATCGTCCTATCTGCCTGATCTGCGCGAGCGCGTGAACGAAGCCATCGGAAATGCGTGCAAATGAATTGATTTTTTAAAGACTGTCGTACTGTTTCGGTGCGGCGGTCTTTTTTTCTGAAATTTGCTCTACCCATATTTGTCGTTTTGTGCTATGATGAATAGAAACAAGGAAAGGAATGACCGAAATGTTAAAGACTTCTGAAACCACCGAAAAGCTGCTGAAGTTTATCGACGCTTCTCCGTCGTGTTTTCATGCGGTGAAAAATATATGTGTAATGTTGGAAGATGCGGGCTGCATTCGTCTGCTTGAAAACGAAACCTGGACGCTCGAAAAGGGCAAGCACTACTTTACGACGCGCAACGGCTCTTCTGTTTTGGCGTTCTCCGTGCCGGAAAACTATAACGGCATGCAGATTGTCTCCGCGCACAGCGATTCCCCGACATTCCGCGTAAAGAGCGGCGCGGAGATCACCGTAGAGGGTCACTACAAAAAGCTCAACACCGAAGGCTACGGCGGCATGATCCTTTCCACGTGGTTTGATCGTCCGCTGTCGCTTGCCGGCCGCGCCGTGGTGCGTACCGAAAGCGGCGTAAAGAGTGTGCTTTTGAACATTGACCGCGACCTGTGCATCATCCCGAGCCTTGCCATTCACATGACGCGCGGCATGGCAGACCACAAGTTAAACCCGCAGGTCGATCTGCTGCCCTTGCTCGGCGGCGAAAACGCCGATTATAACGCGCTCATCGCGGAAGAGGCAGGCGTTAAAAAGGAAGACGTCATCTCGAGCGATACGTTCCTCTATCCGCGCCAGCACGGCGTTGTATTCGGCATGGAGAACGAATTTATTGCATCCCCGCGCCTCGACGACCTCCAGTGCGCGTTCTCCGCAACGGAAGCGTTTTTGAACGCGGAAAACAAAGAAAAGCTGCTCATCAGCGCCGTGTTCGATAACGAAGAAGTCGGCTCGCTGACAAAGCAGGGCGCAGATTCCACGTTCCTCACGGATACCGTGCGTCGCATCGCTTCCGCGCTCAATATCCCTGAAGCGGAGTGGCTGCGCAAAATGCCGGATAGCTTCATGCTTTCCGCCGATAATGCCCATGCCGTGCACCCGAACTACACGGAAAAGTGTGACCAGACGAACCGCTGCTACTTAAACGGCGGCATCGTCATCAAGTACAGTGCAAACCAGAAGTATACGACGGATTCCGTTTCCGCCGCCGTGTTCGGCGAGATCTGCCGTAAGGCCGAGGTGCCGGTGATGATCTTCCACAACCGCTCCGATATGGCGGGCGGCTCTACGCTCGGCAATATCTCAAACGGTCATCTGTCGCTCAACACGGTCGATATCGGCATCCCGCAGCTCGCGATGCACTCCTGCGTGGAAACGGCGGGCGAAAAGGACACTGCGTACATGGTAAAGGCCATGACGGCGTTCTATAACGCGGATATCCGCCAGACGGCAGACGGCATGTATACGTTTTAAGTTGCAATCGGCATAACTCTCTTGAAAGGAACGGATATAACAATGTGGGCAGATGAAACGGTGTTTTACCAGATCTATCCCTTGGGCTTTACCGGTGCGCCCATGCCGAACGACGGCGTGTGCGTGAACCGCATTCAAAAGGTCAAAGGGTGGATTCCGCACCTGAAAAAGCTGCATATCGGCGCGGTGTATTTTTCCCCGGTGTTTGAATCGGACAACCACGGCTACGATACGCGTGATTTTACAAAAATAGACTGCCGCCTCGGCACGAATGAAGACTTCAAAGCCGTGTGCGATGCGCTGCACGAAAACGGCATCAAAGTTGTGCTCGACGGCGTGTTCAACCATGTGGGCCGCGGCTTTTTTGCGTTCCGTGACGTGCAGGAGAAAAAGTGGGACTCTCCCTATAAAGACTGGTTTCACTTGAATTTCGACGGTAACAGCGCCTATAACGACGGCTTTTGGTACGAGGGCTGGGAGGGACATTACGAGCTTGTCAAGCTCAATCTCTATAACCCCACCGTTGTCGAGTACCTTTTAAACTGTGTCGGCAGATGGATCGACGAATTCGGCATCGACGGCTTGCGTCTTGACGTGGCGTACATGTTGAATGAAGATTTCATGCGCCGCCTGCGCGCGTACTGCGACGGCAAAAAGCCGGAGTTTGTGCTCATCGGCGAGATGATTCACGGCGATTACAACCGCATCACCGCAGACGGCCTGCTGCACAGCGTGACGAACTACGAGTGCTACAAAGGGCTTTACTCTGCGTTCAATTCGATGAATCTCTTTGAGATTGCGCATTCGCTCGGGCGGCAGTTCGGCCCGGAGCCGTGGACGCTGTACCGCGGCAAGCACCTGATGAACTTTGCCGATAACCACGACGTAACGCGCATCGCGAGTATTTTAAACGACGAAAAGCAAATTTACCCGCTGTACGGCGTGCTGTTCGCCATGCCGGGCATTCCGTGCCTGTATTACGGCAGCGAGTGGGGCGCAAAGGGCGAGAAGCATGAGGGTGACAACGCCCTGCGCCCGTGCTTCGATGCACCCGTCGAAAATGAGCTGACCGCGTTCATCGAAAAACTCGCGAAGGTGAAGACCGAAAGCCGCGCATTAAATTACGGAGATTATAAGAATATCACCATTCAGAATAAAAATCTGCTGTTTGAGCGTCATTGTGATCATGAGACGGTGTTTGTTGCCGTCAATGCGGAAAACGCGCCGTGCTCCATAGACGCCCGCGGCGACTATAAAGCGGTCGATTTTTTAACCGGCGAAACAAGCGACATCCACGGCAGGGTGGAGCTGCCGCCATATGGGGTCAAATATTTGAAGCTCGTATAAACCGAATACTTTAAAACCGGTGTATTTTTTAGAAAAAGCAGATGTGTCACCAAAATCGGTAGATACATCTGCTTTTTGTCGTGTTTATGGCGTGTTTATCCCGCCTTCTCCATTTCTGTCTTCAATCGGTGCAAAATGCGCTTTTCAAGCCTTGAGATGTACGACTGCGAAATGCCGAGTGCATCGGCAACTTCCTTTTGCGTGTGCTCCTTTTGCCGGTTCAGCCCAAACCGCAGCTCCATGATTTGCTTTTCGCGCGGGTCAAGCTTTTCAACGGCACGGAGCAGCGTTTGCTTTTCCGATTCCTGCTCGATACCGCGATTCACAATGTCGGGGTCGCTGCCGAGTAGATCGGAGAGCAGGAGCTCGTTGCCGTCCCAATCCACATTCAACGGGTCGTCGAGCGAGATTTCGTTTTTCAGCTGCGCCGTTTTGCGCAGGTACATCAAAATCTCGTTTTCAATGCACCGCGAAGCATACGTCGCAAGCTTGATGTTGCGCTCCACGCTGAACGTATTTACCGCTTTGATGAGCCCGATGGTGCCGATGGAAATGAGGTCTTCCACGTTCACGGCAGGCGATTCAAATTTTTTCGCAATGTACACGACAAGCCGCAGGTTATGCGTGATAAGAGGGTCGCGTGCGTTCGGTTTTCCGTCACGGATATTCTGAAAAACCACCTGTTCTTCCGCTTTCGTCAGCGGTGGCGGAAGCGTTTCCGGGCCGTTTATGTAGTGGCAGGTGTCTTCGTTCAGCTTTGATAAAAAGTGAGCAAAAATTTCGCGCATGCGGGTGAGAAAATCGTGTTTCATGGGATGTCCTTTCCGGGTTTTAAACCCTGTATCTGCGCGGCGTCACACACGGCGGCGCCGACGAGCGCCTGAAAACTCCCTGCGGAAAGCGTGCGGTCGGTCACGGCCACCCAGCATTCGATTGATATGCCCGAAAGCGAAGCCGCATCCGGCCGAAACGCGGGCAAAACACCGTCCGCTCCGAGTGAAGAAAACGGGATGAGCCGCATAGAAACAGCATTTTCCGTGCTTTGCATTCCGAAATTCGGCGGCAATATGTCACCGAGCGCACGCCGATCCGCAACGATGGCAGGCGTGCCGGAAAAAGGCTCCGTCAGCGTCAGCCCCGTGTCAATTTTCGCCGGCAGCGTGACGGTTTTGCCCTGCCGTGTGATGGTCAGTTTTGCGAAAACACGTCCGGTTCCTTTTTGCG
>ENA-OZAJ01000809-OZAJ01000809.1-human-gut-metagenome-genome-assembly--contig:-NODE-809-length-13895-cov-5.887789_pt1 | contig 13895 bp, 17 predicted proteins | sample MGYA00243301_ERZ653499 | MGnify/ENA primary metagenome ERZ653499 (study PRJEB26926, sample SAMN06165039) | human gut metagenome | biome: ENVO:00009003; feature: ENVO:2100002; material: ENVO:00002003... | reverse complement strand
TACGAGATGTAGCTCCGTCTCGTGGGCTCGGAGATGTGTATAAGAGACAGCGGCGCGGCTTCGTGGTTGTGGGAAAAGGTATCCGGCTGGGCTTCGTCCCTTGTTTCGGGTATCAAGGACTTCTTCGGCATTCATTCCCCGTCAACGGTATTCGCTGAAATCGGCGGCAACATGGCGGACGGCGTGGGCGTAGGCTTCACCGACAACATGGGCGGCGTTGAAGGCGATATGACCGCCGCAATGGGCGGAGCGGGCGCGCTGACGGCGGCGGAAGCAGTAAACGCCGTGAACAACGGCATTATTGCGAACATTGAAGGCTTGTCCGGAGCGGTGAACGCGATCGTCGAGCGGGTTATTACCGGACTGACGGCGCAAGCTCAACGTTTCAATCAAGCCGGACAGGACTTCGACAAGAACATAGCTTACGGCATGGTGGCGGGTATCGTGCAGATCACGCAGAAAGTACCGCAGATCGCGCAAAGCATTATTACCGCATTCACGGCACAACATCAAAAGTTCGTAACCGAAGGAACGAACATCGACAAGAGCATAGCGCAAGGAATGATCGCGGGTATCCCGCAGATCACGGGCAAGGTTGCACAAATCATTCAGCCCGTTATTACCGCGCTTCGCTCTTACGTATCGCAGTTCACGGAAGCGGGCGAAGAGATGGTGCGCGGCATTTGGCAGGGCTTTCAAAATATGTCCGGCTGGCTTGAAAACCGCGTCCGCTCTATGATGAGGGATATTGTGGCGGCGGTTGAAGAGGAAATGGACATCAATTCCCCGTCGAAGGTTTTTGCCCGTATCGGTTCGTACATGGCGCAGGGCTTGGGCGAAGGCTTCGCCCGCGAAATGCGCGACGTTGAAAGTTCGATCCGGCGCGAAACGTCGAACGCCGTTCCGGAATTCCGTTCCGGAGAGGGACGCGACACGCGCGGCGGCGGTACGCCTTCCGTTGAAGTCGTGCAAAACATCTATGCGAACGAAACGAGCTACGCCGAACAGCAAAGACAGGCGGCGCGGCAGTTCCGGCAGATTGCGCGGGAGGTTATGGCATGAGGACACAAGAAAAATTGATCTACACGAACGAGCGCGGGGAAAGCATAGAGTTTTCCCCCGCTTCTTCGTATCACGTAAACTTCAAGGACGTTACCGGACTTTCCGACGTGCGGAACGCTATTTACAGCACCAACAGCATGGGGCAGGACGGCGACACATACTTGGGCTATCGGATCGAAAGCCGCGATATTGACATCGTGGGATACATCAAGGAGCGGGACAAGCAAGCGGCGCAGAACCTACGCCGGAAGCTGAACCGCATATTAAATCCGCAGTACGAAGCAACGTTGACGTATGTTTTCGGCGACTTCCGGCGGGTGATCGGGTGCAAGATCGACGACGCGCCGATCTTCAAGCGAAAGCCGATCTTCGAGCAATTCACGGTTAGCTTGTCTTGCCTTAATCCCTTTTGGAGAGAGGAAACGGAAACGCGCGAGGACATAGCAACGTGGATCGGCGGATTTGAATTCCCCGTTCCGGACGGGCTGGAGCTTTACGACGGCTGGGAAATCGGCTATCGCCAGCCGTCGCTGATTGTGAACGTCTACAATTCCGGCGACGTGAAAAGCGGTATCCGGATCGAGTTCCGCGCGATCGGCGCGGTTACAAATCCCGTATTGCTGAACGTCGATACACGGGAGTTTATCAAGCTGAATATTTCGCTTGTAGCGGGCGACGTTTTAACCGTTTCCACGGGCTACGGTGAAAAAGCCGTGAAGCTGAACCGTGGCGGAACGATTACAGACGCGTTCCGCTATCTCGACGTTGATAGTTCGTATTTGCAGATCGCCGTGGGCGACAATCTCTTCCGTTATTCAGCGGACGCGAACGCCGAAAATCTCGAAGTTTCGATCTATCACAATAACTTGTATTTGGGGGTGTAGCGCGGTGGAATTATACGTTTATAGCCGCGATATGACACTTCAAGGGATCGTCGAAAAGATTTCGTCCTTGATATGGACGCGGCGTTATTGGAGTTGCGGCGAATTCAAGTTGCTTGTTCCCTTCACGGAGGAACACGCCCGCTTGCTGGTGAAGGAAAATATCATCATCAAGCGCGGCGGCAACGAAGCGGCGGAAATCCGCTATATTCACATCACGAAGAATTCACAGGGCATGGAGGAAATAGAGGTTCAAGGCAAGTTCCTTCTTTCGTGGATCGGCAAGCGCATTTTGACAACGCAGATCATCACGAAGGACACGACACAGAACATTCTATACGCCATTGTGAAGCAGACTTGCACGAATGCAGGAGCGGCGCGCAATATTCCGAATTTCAGCATATCCACGACCGACGCAGACACCGGAAGCGGGCAGATCGACTATACTTCGGAGCAGTACGCAAACGCCCAGCTTGCGGCGGAAACGGCGGCGAAGGCGGCGAAGCTGGGTATTCGGGTTCTGACAAATGCCCGCACGGGCAAGCATACCTTTTCCGTTTACGAAGGGCGCGATCTTACGGCGGGCAATACCGCAGGGAACGCGCCTTGTATCTTTTCGCAGGAGTTCGACAACATCGTGGAACAGGAATACACGAACAGCGTTGAAAACCTTAAAACAACGGCTTACGTCGGCGGAGAGGAAAAAGAAGGCGTAACGCGGAAGGTTGCCGAAGTCGGCGGCAGTTCGACGGGGCTTTCCCGCGACGAAGTTTTCATCAATGCAACGGACATCGTGCAGGAATACGAAAACGAGAGCGGGCAGACCGTAACGCTTACCAACGCGCAATATTTAGCGCTTCTTTCCGCGCGCGGCGTTGAAGAGCTGGAGCAATACGCGGAAACGCTTGCTTTCGGATCGAAGATCAACACGAACGCGAATTTGAAGTACGGCACGGACTACGATTTGGGCGATCGGGTAACGTGTATCAATAAGCGCTGGAACGTCCGCATTGACGTTCGCATAACGGAGATCGCGGAAACCTACGAAACCAGCGGCGAAGAAATAGATATTACCTTCGGCGAGAGCTTGCCCGCGCTTCTGACACAAATTCGGCAGATTACGAAATAAAGGAGGGCTTCACAGCATGGAAAAATCAAGTTTCTTCAACAGCGTTTCGCACGATCGCACGTACAAGGCGGAGGATTGGGCGGAATACTTTGCTTCGTTCATCGGGAACGGCGTTTTCCCCGTCCCTTCGACGGGGCTTCAAGTCGTTGCAAACGACGGAATGAAGCTGAACGTAAAAACGGGCAAAGCGTGGATCAACGGTTACTTCTACTTCAACACGGGCGATCTTGCCGTCGAGCTTGACACGGCGGACGGACAGTTGAACCGCATTGATCGCGTTGTCGTGCGCTGGGATTTGACAAACCGCGTTATGTCGGTGAAGGTCAAATCTTCTTCGTTCAGCGCTTCCCCTACCGCGCCCGCATTGCAGAGGGACGCGGACGTTTACGAGCTTGCGCTGGCGGACATCTACGTGGGCGCGGGCGTAACAGCTATCACGCAAAGCAAGATCACGGATCAACGCTTGAACACGTCGCTTTGCGGCGTTGTTGCCGCCGTCGTTCAGCAGATCGACACGGCGGCTTTTAACGCACAGCTTCAAGCGTGGTTCGCTGAATATCAATCCCTTTCGGCGGCGGAGTACAACACGCTTGTTTCGTATATGAATTCGCTGAAATTGCAGGGTAACACGCAATACGAAGCGTTCGAACAACACATGGCGGATTTTGAAACACAGGCGGCGGCGGACTTCAACGCATGGTTTAACGGCTTGCAAAACGTCCTTGACGATAACGCGGCAACAAATCTTCTGAACATCACGAACGCGCTTGACGCGCGCGTGGATATGCTGGAAGCGGTGCTTTTCAATGACATTACGACAAATCCGTTCTTGATCCTCTTCGATGATCTCGACGGCGTAACGTCTACGGGCATTTGGAACGAGAGTTTGCAGAGGATCGAATGCTGACGCGGTACGCTTGCACGGCGGCGGAATTGTCGTGCGTGATCGGAAACATCTTCGCGGAGCTTTCCCCGCCATGCGCGGCTTGCGGCGCGGAGGTATTACAGATCACAGGAACAACGGTTACAGGGAACGCGGCAACGCTGACCGTTACCGAAGCGGGCTTCGATTTCGACGGGTGCGCCGACGATACCGCTATGATCGAGCGAATGCGGAAAGGACGGTGCATATATGCAAAGACCGGAGCGGGAGCGGAAAGAACCGACGGAATTCAACGTGATTGTGAAAGCGAAAGACCTTGTAAAGCACACCTTCACGATCACGAATTCGACGGAGCGCTACCCGAAGAAATACCGCTTCACGCTTGTAAACAGGATACAGGATAAAGCGGTGGACATTTACGAATGCGTCCTTGAAGCGAACGAATTAGACCTTCGGGACGCGCAGGAATACAGACAACGGCAGAAGCTACAAGCAAAGGCGCTGACCTATTGCAAGGAGCTTCTATTTTTCATAGAGCTTTCGCAGGAAATGGGCTTTATTTCTATGAGCAGTTGCGAATATTGGTCAAAACTTGCGCTTGAAGTGAAGTACATGACGACCGCGTGGAAGAAGCGGGACAAAACGAGAGCTTGAAAAACGTTCGGGGTACATCTTGATACGCCTAATTCGTCGAACGCCAACAACGTCCGCAACGTCAATTCGGACGGCTCTTTGAACAACAACAACGCGTACAACGGCAACAATGGCGTTCGCCCGCTTCGGTGGACTATGTGAACGAGTAGGCACAGCCGAAAGCAGAATACCACCATCAAAGGAAGGTGTATCCCGTCGCCGCTATCCACGGCGGGGACGAATACAGGATCGCCGATACCGGAGCATACCGCCTTCCGGCGGCTGGCAAAGGTTATAAACAGCGAGGATTTTTTATTATGACAGACTTTGAAAAGATACACAGTTTTGAAAGCCTATACAATGCCTACCGAAAGGCGCGGCAAGGCAAGAGGTGGAAAGGAGCGGCGGCAAAGTTTGAAGTTAATCTTCTTGAAGCGCTGAACCTATTAAGCGCGCAGATCAGAACGAAGCGCTATACCATGTCCCCGTATAACACGTTCGAGGTATACGAACCGAAGCGCCGCGTGGTTATGTCGAACAGCTACAAAGACAAGGTTGTTCAACATTCGCTTTGCGATAACGTGCTTGAACCGATTTTGACACGATCGTTCATTCGCGATAACTACGCGTCGCAGGTGGGGAAAGGTACGCATTACGGGTTAGACAGGCTTCAAGAGTTCATGCGGAGGTTTTACAGAAAGAACGGAATTGACGGCTGGATACTGAAAGGCGATATTTCAAAGTATTTCTATTCGATCCGGCACGACGTTTTGAAAACCTTAATCCGCGAGAAGATAACCGATCCGGACGTTTTGTGGCTTGTCGATCTTATCATCGACAGCACCGAAGGCAACGTCGGAATACCGATCGGCAATCAAACTTCACAGCTTTTCGCCCTTCTCTACCTTGACGGGCTGGATCACTTCGTAAAGGAAAAGCTGGGTATCAAATATTACGGGCGCTATATGGACGACTTCTTTTTGATCCATCACGACAAAGCATATTTGCAGGAGTGCCGGAAGCAGATTGAAGCGTTCGTACAGGCGCGCGGGCTTTCGCTGAACGCGAAAACAAATATCTTTCCCTTAAAACACGGCGTTGATTTCTTGGGCTTTCATACATACTTGACCGAAAGCGGCGCGGTGATCCGCAAGGTGCGCCGCCGGAGCAAGAACAATATGAAGCGGAAGTTGAAGAAATTAGCCGCCATTCACGCGGCGGGACGGATCGACGCAAAGACCGTTGAACAATCCTATCAAAGCTGGAGAGGACACGCCGAAAAGGGAAACAGCTATCACTTGATCCGGCGGACGGATCATTATTACAACAGCTTAATAAAACCAAAGGAGGCGGCACAATGTCAAAAACATTAGGCAGTTTGACGGTGGGCGCGAAGATTGAAGTTCCGGTTCTTTCGGCGTATCAATCGCGCTTCGGATCGAAGATCGTTTTCAAGATCGCCGACAAGAACCACAGCGGCTACCCGTCGAATTCCGTAACGCTGATTACGGAAAAAATCATTCAGTTAATGTGCTTCGACGCAAAGGAAGCGAGCAACAGCAACAGCGATCGGAAACAATACGGCAATAACCGTTATCAGCATTCAAACATTCTGCAATGGCTGAATAGCAACGCAACGGCGGGCGCATGGTACAGCGCAAAGCACAGCGCGGACGCGCCGCCTACAAACGCGAACGTATGGAACAATTACAACGAATACGACGCGTGGGCGGGCTTCCTTGCTATGCTTGATCCGAAGTTCGTTGCGGAGCTTCTGACAACAACGCAGACCGTCGCAAGAAATACCGTTACCGACGGCGGAAGCTATGAAACGGTAACGTCAAAAATGTTCCTTGCGTCCACCACAGAAGTGGGGCTTGCGAATGAAAACAATATCGCAGAAGGAACGCTTCTTGCGCTATTCAGCAACAACGCTTCCCGCGTCGCTTATCCTACGGCGCAATGCGTGAGCAATTCGGAGTACACGGACGCTAATTTCAGCACGTCAAAGGGCTGGTATTGGTGGCTTCGTACGCCTTATTCGTCGAACGCCAACATCGTCCGCTACGTCTATTCGGACGGCTCTTTGAACCTCAGCCACGCGTGCAACGGCTACTATGGCGTTCGCCCGCTTTGTAATCTTAAATCTTCTATCTTGGTATCTGACAGCCCGAACAGCGACGGAAATTATACGGTAATCTACAATTCCGCGCCTTCCGCGCCGCCCAGCATTACCGCGCCCGCGACGTGTTACAGCAGACAGAACATCAACATTTCTTGCGCGGCGGCGACCGATCCGGACGGCGACGCGCTGACCTATTGTTTCGAGCGCTCATACAACAGCGGCGCGTGGACACAGGTTCAAGCGTCCGCAAGCAGGACGTTCACGGAAGCGGTATCGACCGCGTGGAACGCGTTAAAATACCGTGTCCGCGCAAAGGACAGCTACGGCAATTATTCCGCATACACCACAAGCGGAGATATTGCCGTAATCCATAACCAGCCGCCCGTGATTTCCGGCAGTAACGCCGATCTTGGCACGAAGCGCGGGGATTTCACCTATCAATACAGCGTAACCGATCCGGACGGCGACACGGTGAACGTTGTTGAAAAGATCGACGGAAAGACAATCGCGACGAAGAACGCAATCACGCTGGGCGCAACGCAGACGCTTTCCGTTTCCGGAAATACCTTCACGGCGCTTACGAACGCCCAGCACACGATCACAATTACGGCGACCGACAGCGCAGGAAATAGCGCCGTCCGGACGCTGACGTTCACGAAGTCGATCGCGGGCTTCGTTATCACGCTTTCCACGCCGCTGGAAGCCAACAGCCAGCCGACACGCGCGAATATCAAGGTAACGCGAGATATTCCGGCGGGCGGCACGTTCAAGGTTGAAGCGACGAACAATCCGTTTGACGCTTCCCCCGTTTGGGAGGATTGCACGAACGCGGTTGTTCAAGGCGTTGCACACGTTTTCACAAATAAGATCAACACGGCGGCACAGTACGGAATGAATATCCGCGTAACCGTCCAGCGCGGCGACGCGCTGACCGCTTGCTGGGTATCGGGGATCGGGGGGAATTTTGAATGAGCGTAATTCACAAGAAGAGCAACGGCGGAGCTTCCACCGAAATTGAAAAAGAGGTTCGGGAAGTCAAAGCGGCGGGAGAGCAAACCGCCGCTTTGCTTGCCCTATCCTTCAAAGCGCAGATCGTGCAGGATCGCGCCGCCGGAACGAACGTCATTTCCGACGCGGCGATCCTGCAATCGGCGGAAGTGATCGAATACGACGAATACGCCGACAATCACGCTTACAACACCGTCGGCGAAATCATCAAGCACAACGGGCGGTATTACGAGATCAAAGCGGCGCACACGTCGAACGCGGCGGCTTATCCCGTTGAAACCACCTTCGCGTACTATCGCTTGATCGAGCTTTCCGCGACCGGAACGCTTGACGATCCGATCCCGTATCCGGAAACGGCGGGGATCGTCGTTAATGTCGTTTCCGGCTTGTATTACAGCTACAAAGGCGCGGTATACCTTGCAAAAGCAGATATGCCGAATTGCGTTTATCCGCCGGACACGGCGGGCTTGTGGCAATGGGAAAAAGTAACCTAACGGGAAGGAGGATCAACGATGGACACTTTCACAACGGTTCTTTCCGTCTTTTCTACCGTATGCGCTATCGTGTTCGGCTATATCGCTTTTGTTCGTAACAGGGACAAGGACAAGGAAAGCAATGTGAAGCACGACGCGACCGTTTTAACCGAGATTGGATACATCAAGGCGAACACGGACGAAATCAAGGCGGAGCAGAAGGAACAGCGAAAGACGAATACGGAGTTCGTAACGCGCTTGACCGACGTTGAAGCGTCGGCGAAACAGGCACACAAGCGGCTTGACCACATCGAAAAACGAATGGATCAAGCAGAGTAACACCAGCGACGGCGGGGGCTTCCCCGCCGCTTCTTCATTGCAAAGGAGGGTTCAGCAATGAGCAATAGCAAACTTATTTCGTGTACGCTGATTTCACCGAACAAGAACAGCCCACGAAATCACAAGATCGACACGATCACAATTCATTGCGTCGTCGGGCAATGTTCCGCCGAGAGGATCGGCGAAATCTTCAAGCCGACTTCGCGACAGGCAAGTTCAAACTACGGGATCGGCTACGACGGGCGGATCGGGCTTTACGTCGATGAAGCCGATCGTTCGTGGTGCAGTTCTTCGGCGGCGAACGATAACCGCGCAATCACGATCGAGGTTGCAAGCGACACAAAGCACCCATACGCCGTGAATGATAAAGCATACGCGGCGCTTCTTGATCTTGTCGAAGATATTTGCCGCCGGAACGGGATCAAAAAGCTGGTATGGAGTACAAGCAAGGACGACCGCGTAAACCACAAGAACGGGTGCAATATGACCGTTCACAGGGATTACGCGAACAAGGCTTGCCCCGGCGATTATCTGTATAACCGACACGGCGAGATCGCGGCGGAGGTAAACAGGCGGCTGGGCGTTCCGGCAGAGGATCAGAAGCCGGAGCAGAAGCCACAGGACGACGCGAAGAACCTTTACCGCGTACAGCTTGGAGCGTTTGAGAAGAAGGACAACGCAACAGCGTTCGCGGCGAAGCTGAAAAAGGAAGGCTTCGATACGTACATCGTGCAGATCGGCAAGTATTACAAGGTTCAAGTGGGCGCGTTCAGCGTCAAGAAGAACGCGGAAGCTATGCTGGAGAAGTTGAAGAAGGCGGGACACGACGACGCTTTCATTACCTATTCCGGCACGTCCGGCGGGACATCGGAGCGGAAGATCACAACGGGAAGCAAAGTGCGCGTGAAAGCGGGCGCGAAAACCTATTCCGGCGGAAGCCTTGCTTCCTTCGTCTATTCCCGCGATCACATCGTCAAAGAGCTTTCCGGAAAGCGCGCCGTGATTACCTACGGCGGAACGGTTGTCGCGGCGGTGAACGTCGATGATCTAACGCTTGTTTAACACACGCACAACGCACGGTATGCGTTACACAACGCGCGCCGTGCGTTAATTGCGCTATGTGAAAGGGGGACGCAATGAAAATCAAATCTTCGAGCGGGAAGCGGGTGGCGAAGCGCCGCTTCTTCAAGGCTGACGAACGCTTCGCAACGAAAGCCGTTATTGTGATCGCAATTACAACGGCGGCTTTCATCGTCGCGCAGTACGTTTCATTCCTTATCACGCGGCAGGAACAAACCGTTCTGATCGAATGGTATTTCCGCGCCGTCGTGATTGAATGCGGCGTAATGATGATGAAGCGTCTTGCCGAAGTAATCGTCGGCAGGATCAAGAAAAAAGAAAAAATCGACATAACAGAAAGCGAGGATACAAACAATGACTATTGATCTTACCAGCATTGCAAACGCCGTGATCGCTCTTATCGCGGCTATTATTACCGCCTTCGTGATCCCGTGGATCAGAAGCAAGACGACCGCCGCACAGTTTGAGAAAATCAAAATGTGGGTAACGGTTGCCGTCGAAGCCGCCGAACAGCTTTACACCGGAAGCGGCAGGGGCGCAGAGAAGAAAGCATACGTTGTTGAATTTCTGAATAGCAAGGGCTTCAAGATCGACGCGGAAACGCTGGATAAACTGATCGAAGCCGCCGTCTTTAATCTTCCGGACTACTTCACTATTTCCGGCATTCCGGCGGATACCGACAGCAACAAAGAGTAATTGACCGCGCGGCGGATCGCGCTTCCCCTTTCAGCCTTCCGCCGCATAAAGAACAATCCCCCGTGCGGGCTTTCGAGCCTTGCACGGGGGATTTTTTTGTTTGGTTCATTCCTTCGGCGGTTCGACCGACGCTTTCGACGGCGCGGCGGTTTTCCCTTTAATGAGTTGATACAGCTTCTTACAGCCGACCGCAATTCCCTTGAATAGATAGTAATAAATCTTGTAAAACGCCCACAAGAAGAAGTACAGACACCAGCCCGCGCCGATAATCATATACCACATCAAATAGAACATTCCGGCGAAGAGCATAGCGAAGCACCACAACGGCGCGTTTCGCTTATTCACGCGCACACCGAAGCCCAGCCGGAAACCGGACATCTTCTTCAATGTCTTTGTAAAGCTGACGAACATTAGAGCAAATCCCCCTTCTTAAATGTAAATTTTCAAGGCAGAATTCGCCCATTCTGACCTTTAACACAATTATACGCCCGTCATGCGCTAAAATCAAGAATAAAGCGGAATATTTACACACCGTTTGCAAATAATCAGAATGAAGAGGGATCGCGGCGGCAATGAAGATATATGATTACAACGGCAAGAAGAACATTTGCGGCGACCGATTGCGCGAAGCGCGCGTCGTCCGGCGGCTACGTCAAGAGGATTTAGCCGCACAAATACAGTTGAAAGGGATCAACATGGAGCGGGACAGCATAAGCCGAATTGAAATCGGTACGCGCTTCGTATCCGACTTTGAATTGAAGATATTTGCGGAAGTGCTGGGCGTTTCGGTAAATTGGCTTTTAGGTATAGACGAATAACGGCGGCGGGGTGATCCCGTCGCCGCTTATCTTTTATAGGCGCATAAAATACGTATAATTTTTTCTCAAAACCTATTGACATATACGCATTGAAGGCGTATAATAGTAAATGTAAGGAGGACAGCAGATGAAAACAAAAGACCTTATCGAGCTTTTAGAACGAAACGGCTGGAAGTTCAAGCGGCACGGCGCGAACCACGACATATACGTGAAGGACGGTCAAAGGGAAAGCGTCGTAAGGCACAGAGAAACCGACGAAGAGTTAGCAAAAGCAATCATCAAGCGGCGCGGGCTGAAATAAGCCCGCCGCCCTTGGCGATAATATATAGCACAGTTTCAAGGAGGTATTCAGAATGAAAAACGCATATCCCATCGTTATGACGCAGGGAAAAGAGTTCATCGTGGTATTTGTCCCCGATTTCAATATCAATACGCAGGGCAAGGACGTTCCGGACGCGATCGAGATGGCGCGGGACGCAATCGGGCTTATGGGAATTGATATGCAGGACGACGGCGAAGCATTGCCGGAAGCGTCGAGCATTGCAAGCGCACAAGCCGAAGCGCCGTCCGGCGCGATCGTTTCGCTGGTTGACGTTGATTTCGCGGAGTACCGCAGAAAGAACGATATGCGCGTCGTGAAGAAGAATTGCACCATTCCTTCATGGCTTAACTTTGAAGCGGAGCGGGCTGGCGTGAATTTTTCCGCCGTCCTGCAAGCGGCGCTTAAAAGCGAATTGCATATCACAAGCAGATAATCAGAGAGGGCGAAGGGCGGCAGAAATGCCGCCCTTTTGTCATATTCGGAAGCTGGAGGAAGGAAGAATGCACAAACACTTGACTTGGACAGACCGCCTAAAAATCGAAAAAGGCTTGAAAGAGGGCTTGAAGCCTTGCGCGATTGCCGACCGTCTGCACGTCCACAATACAACGATATACAGGGAGTTGAAGCGCGGACGCTATACGCATTTGAATTCCGACTTGACGACCGAAGAACGCTATTCGCCGGAGATCGCGCAACAGCGCTATGAAGAGAACCTAAAAGCCAAAGGCGGCGAATTGAAGATCGGCAACGATTACGAATTATCCGCCTTCATCGAAAAGAAGATCGGCGAAGAAGGCTATTCCCCCGCCGCCGTCGTCGGAGAAATCAAGCGGCTGGGGCTGACCTTCAAAACGGAGATCAGCGAAAAGACGATCTATAATTACATCGACAAGGGTATATTCTACGGGATCAGCCGCGAGAGCTTGCCGGAACACGGGGAGCGGAAGCGGAAGTATGACAAGGTGGAGCGGAAGAAAGCCGCCCGCGCGCCGCAGGGTGAAAGCATAGAAGAACGCCCGCAGGAAATCAACGATCGGCAGACCTTCGGACATTGGGAAGGCGATTGCGTATGCGGGAAGAAGCGGACGAAGGAAACCTTGTTCGTTCTTTCGGAGCGCTTGACGCGGAACGAAATTATTATCAAAATGCCGGATCAGACCGCCGCCAGCGTCGTGGCGGCGCTGAACAAGTTAGAACGACGCTTCGGGAAGAAGTTTTCACAGATATTCAAAAGCATTACGTTTGACAACGGATCGGAATTCATGGATTGCGCCGGAATTGAAAAATCCGTCTACGGCAAAGACCGGAAGCGCACGAAGGTTTACTATTGCCACCCGTACAGCGCATACGAACGCGGCACGAATGAGAACATAAACAAAATGATACGGCGGTTCTTGCCGAAAGGAACAGACTTCCGGAAAGTAACCGCCGCATATATTCAGCGCGTCGAAACGTGGATCAACAATTACCCGCGCGAGATTTTAGGCTTTGAAACGTCCGGATCGCTCTTTGAAAGATACGTCGCCGAAGCCGCTTGAAGCCTTCTGAAAAAATATTTTAGTTTTTTCTGCTTTTACTCTTGACTTTTGCGTGGATGGCATGAAACCCATTGGGATACACCTTGTTTACATTCTGAAACTGTATTTTTCCCATCTGTATGCCTCCATCATTTACTGGTTCGGATGTGCCAGCTGCTTCTGCAGCCGGCGTCGTTTGGAGCTTTTGCGCAGGCTGTTGCCACCAGCAGCAAACAACAAAGCCGCTCCCGCTAGGTTGGCGACCAGGATGATCTGCTCACGGTCATAAGGCTGTAGCACAAAGGGTACCAGCACAAACTGACGAAGCAGCATATAACCGCCCACAATCAGACTAACTGCTGCCCAAGGTATTTCGTACACATTCACCTTCACCGCACAGGTAAACAGCAAGAACAAAAGGAAAATGTTCACGATCACCGCAACGCCCATCATAAAGGTAACCGGCATCACGTCCAGAATACTCACCACATACACAAATTCCAACAGGGTGGCCAGCAAGATCATGGCGTAGGAAGGCGCATCCTTTTTATAGAGGGTAACATATACCTTTTTCTCTTTTTCCGAAATATCCGGCTTCATATCAGGCGCCTCCCTTCTGCAGTTTTTTGTATCGGATATGGCTGAGCAGCAGCACCGCCGCAAAAGCTACGCAGACAATAATCTGCACACTATATATCCCGATACCCACCTGAAACGTAGTAAATTTGAGTTCATACCCGGTGATTCCGTCAGCGTACAGATACTGAAAATCCAGTCCCTTGTAATACGCCCAGATGGCGAGAATGTTGCGAATGGCGTTCACGGCGCCAAAGCAGCAGCAGCCCATATACACCGTCATCACAGCAGCCGCAAAGCGGTCCGGCACAGCCTGTCTCTTATACACATCTGACGCTGCCGACGATAAGGCT
>ENA-OZAJ01000804-OZAJ01000804.1-human-gut-metagenome-genome-assembly--contig:-NODE-804-length-13929-cov-4.995243_pt1 | contig 13929 bp, 10 predicted proteins | sample MGYA00243301_ERZ653499 | MGnify/ENA primary metagenome ERZ653499 (study PRJEB26926, sample SAMN06165039) | human gut metagenome | biome: ENVO:00009003; feature: ENVO:2100002; material: ENVO:00002003... | reverse complement strand
GAGATGTAGCTCCGTCTCGTGGGCTCGGAGATGTGTATAAGAGACAGTCCTTCATCTGGGCGATGGCTGCCGCTTTCAGGTCTTCAATGGGCAGGTTGAGGTACTTGACGGGGCGACCCTCTGCGACGTTACCGAGGAACGCGACGGTGTAGGTCTTGCCGTAGGGCTTATCGGACGTCGGCGCATTGATGAGGCTGATGTACTGGGAAAGATCCATGTCGACGTACTTTTTGAAGAACGACTGCGGAGTGATGCCGAGGTCGCGCACGAAGCCGTTCGGGGTCTTGACCTCGAAATCGAACTTCACAGGCGGCTTGCCGAGGCTGATGCACAGCATGTTATAGATGGTCTGCATCATGTCGTCCTTCTTTGCACGGAGCTCTTCCATGGAAGCGCCGTTCTGATACGCGGTGCGCAGCGTGCAGGCAAACTCACGCAGCTTTTCGGTGAGGTAGCCGATGATCTCACGCGTGGAGGAGGATGCGGCGGTTTCCGGCATGACTTCCTTCGGCACGACGCCGTACTTCTCCACGAGGTTTGCGAACATATCCCACTGACCGCCGTCGCCGAGCGGACCGGAAAGCAAATATGTAACAAGGCGGCCTGCGGTGGGCTCGTTGAGCGTCTCTAAGATGCTCTCGAGGAAATAGTTGCTCTTTTCAAGCTTATCGAAAAACAGCGCGTAGTTCTGGGAGAGCTCAAACGTTTTGACACCGAGCTTTTTGATGATGCGGAAGCGCATGGTGTTAAGCGCCGCGAACATCCAGCAGCGGCCGCTCTGCTTCTGATTCGTGATGTCGCCCTGCTCCAAAGAAATGTTGAACGTATGGCGCATTTCGCGGGCGTTCTCAAAGCGCATGGCGGCGTTGTTGACCCCATTCTTCGTGACAGCATCCATGGCGATACGGTTCGCGCGGTCACCGTCGAACGCGGTCTCATAAGAAGCGAGCTGTTCCAGTGTGATTTCCTTATTCATTTCTGCACAAGTCCTTTCCCGAAAGTAATTTATGAGCTTTATTTCATGGAATCAAGGATTTCCCGAATGACGACACGCTCGTCAAACGGGTATTTCTTACCCTCGATCTCCTGATAATCTTCGTGACCCTTGCCTGCGAGGACAATAATGTCGCCGGGTTGTGCGTTTTCAATGCACCAGCGGATGGCTTCGCGGCGGTCGGGAATTTCAATGTATTTGCCGTCGGTCTTTGCAAGGCCGACCTTGATGTCCGCTAAAATATCGAGCACATTTTCGTAACGGGAGTTATCTGCCGTGATGACGGAGAGATCGGCTAAATTGCCGCTGACCTCGCCCATCTCGAAACGGCGCACCTTGGGGCGATTGCCGCCTGCGCCGAACATGCAGATGAGGCGCTTCGGGTTATAGGCGCGCAGCGTTGTCAAAATGCTCTGCATGCTGACGGCGTTGTGAGCATAATCGATGAGCAGAGTGAAATCACCGGGCATCGGCACAGGCTCCACGCGGCCCTTGACCTTGACGGTTTTAAGCCCCTGCTGCATGGCAGTGACGGGGATATTCAAAACGCTGCACGCCGTGATGGCGCACAGGGCGTTATAGACGTTGAACTTGCCGGGGATGGCGACATCCGCGGTAAAATTCAGCTTGCCTGTGACGGAGAAGCGCACGCCGAGGAACCCCGGTGTGGTAACGAGTTCTTCCCCATGCGCAACAAGATCGGCCGATTTATCGTAGCCGTAGGTAACAATATTGCACGTATGATTTTTGATGATGCCGGTATAATTCGGGTCATCGATATTGATGATGCCGGTGCGGCACATGCGGAACAGCATGCTTTTGCACGCCATGTACTCTGCCATATCTTTATGCTCTGCGCCGCCGATGTGATCCTCGGAGAAATTCGTGAAGAGGCCGAGCTCAAACGTGAAGCCTGCAACGCGGTGGTCCTTGAGGCCGATGGACGAGACCTCCATAACGCAGTATTCGCAGCCGGCATCGACCATTTGGCGCATGAACTTCTGCACCTCGTAGTTTTCAGGTGTGGTGTTATCGGTTTGAACGAGGGTATCGCCGTACAGTACGCCGATAGTGCCGATGACGCCGGTTTTATGGCCTGCGGCCTCCAGAATGGAGCGCATCATGAACGCGGTGGTCGTTTTGCCCTTGGTGCCCGTGATGCCGATGACGTGCATCTGCTCTGCGGGATGGCCGAAGAACTCGGCGCTCAAATAGGCGAGGGCAAGGCGGGTGTTATCCGTTAAAATGACCGGCACGGGCGCTTCCACGGGCTCCTCTGCGATGATGACGGCGGCACCTTTTTCCGCTGCCATTTTCGCGTACTTATGGCCATCTGCATTCGCACCGCGCAGGCAGATGAACGCGCAGCCCGGCACAGCCTTGCGGGAATCGTACACAAGGTCGGTGATGTCGACGTCCGGCACCTGCTCCGCGCGATACTTGATGGCGGTTAAAAGTTGTTTCAGTTTCATTTTTATCCCATCCTTTTTCGTGAATTCGGATGATGTATACCGACATGGTATACTATGTGCTTATTATAGTCCGTCTGCGTGGTTCTGTCAAAGAAAAAAGAGAGCTGCGCGTAAAAATGTGCAGCTCTCTCATTTAATTTTCGGTATTTGCGGGTGCGTCGTTCAAAAGACGCTCGTACAGCTTGACGCTGTCATTGCGGTAATCGATCTTTTCCTGCTTTTTGAACGCGGCGCCGTCTTCTGTACGGACGGCGACCTTGAGCTCACCGAGGACGGAAAGCACGCTTTCTTTCGTTGCGCCCTCCTCGTTATAGTGGTTGAGCTCTAAGTTGTTCAGCGCCGGAATGTCCTTCCAGAGGTAATAGTCGTTATCGGTGCCGTCTACGGGGCCAAAGAAGCCTTCTAAATCGTCCTGATCGAGGTATTTATAGCTTGCGTCGTCGTAAGCGAAAATCATGCTGTCACCGGCGGAGGCATCGGTCGCGAACTTGACGAACGAGGCCTGCAGCTCTGATGTTTCAAACTCCGAGGTGCCGCTTGTATTAAAGCGGCAGAAATTCATGGCGACGTATGTTTTGCCGTCACCGTTGCGGTCGTCTGCATATTTCTCGAAAAGCTCCTGAATATCGGTTTGCAGGTCGCTCGGCACGGTATACTGCGTCATGACGGTGATGGTATAATCGGGTTCCGTTTTGGATGTGACCGAATATATGAAATAGCCGACGACGGCTATGGCGAGCGCGACGAGCAGGACGTGCACCTTGTGATAATCCCACCAGTTTTTGCGTTTATCCGCCGCGGTCTGCGGCTTGATTTCGTTTTTATGAATGGTGTCTTCCGTATCGTCCAGCAGATACCGCTCTCGTGCCATGTGATTTCCTCATCTCTTCTTTAGTATTCTTTGGCTGTGTGGTTTTTGAAAAGGCGGCTTTGTGCCGCCTTTCAGGGAACCCATGCAACTGGGTTCCCTACGGCTCAACAGTCCACCGGACTGTTGAGCCTACCTTCCTGGTTTTTGGGGAGGCAAAAAGGTTTCGTCGTTTGCGAACGACGACCAAAGGCGCTGCCTTTGGAATCCGCCGCCTTTGAAAAAGGCGGGCGAAACTTTATCCGTTTGCTTTACGTTAGCTTTATGTTAATTTTACGCCGTTATTCTTTCTAAAAAGCCAATTTGCTGTGAACAAATTGTAAAATGCAAAAGCACTGCCCGCAAACACAGGCAGTGCTTTTATTGTAACACAGATTAAATTTGTGTCAAGCTTTATCGAACTCAGTCTACGACCTCGTAGCCCTTATCTTCGATGGCTTTCTTGAGCTCGGCATCGGAAATTTCAGCATTGAGCTGAATGACCGCCGTGCCCTTTTCGTGGCTGACTTCTGCAGATGTGACCTGCGGGAATGCCTCCAGACACTTTTTAACAGTGGCTTCGCAATGCGGGCACATCATGCCGTTAATCTTAATTGTTTTTTCCATGGTTTTTGTCTCCTTTACTTCGATGGTTTTCGTTTCGGCGGGTTTTGCCGATTTTATTTTTTTATCGTGCTTCGTGCTGCGGATGTTCAATAAATTCAGACGAAGCGCGTTTGTGACGACACAAAAGCTTGAAAGGCTCATGGCTGCCGCGCCGAACATGGGGTTCAGCTGCCAGCCGAGCAGGTTAATGAACACGCCTGCCGCGAGCGGGATGCCGATGATGTTATAAATGAACGCCCAGAACAGGTTTTCGTGGATATTGCGCAGTGTGGCGCGGCTTAAACGGATGCCCGCAGGAACATCGGACAGGCGGCTCTTCATGAGCACGACATCTGCGGCGTCGATGGCGATATCCGTACCGGCGCCGATGGCGACACCGATGTCGGCTCTGGTAAGCGCGGGCGCATCGTTGATGCCGTCGCCGACCATCATGACTTCCCCCTGCTCTCTGAGCTTGCGGATGACGTTTTCCTTGCCGTCCGGCAGGACGCCTGCGATGACTTCATTAACGCCTGCCTGTCGGCCGATGGCCTCTGCGGTGCGGGCGTTATCACCGGTGAGCATGACGACGTGAATGCCCATGTTCTGCAATTCGCGGATGGCCTGCGGGCTGTCTTCCTTGATGACATCCGCTACGGCGATAACGCCGATAAGCTTACCGCCCCTGCTGAAATACAGCGGGGTTTTGCCGGACTGCGCGAGGGCTTCGGCCTTTTCTTTAAAATCTGCGGGGACATCTGCCTGCGTGGAGATGAACTTCAGGTTGCCGCCTGCGAGAACTTCGCCGTTCAGGGCAGCGGTGAGGCCATTGCCGGGCTTTGCCATGAAGTCTGTGACTTCTTTTGCCTGCACGCCGATCTCCTCAGCGCGCGCCATGATGGCTTTGGCGAGCGGGTGCTCGCTCTTTTTTTCGAGCGCACTTGCGGCTTCGAGAAGGTTTTTTTCGGTGATGCCCGGGGCGGGTAAAATATCCGTGACGCGGGGCTCGCCGCTTGTGATGGTGCCGGTTTTATCGAGCGCGACGATCTGCACCTTGCCGGTTTTTTCGAGTGAAACGGCAGTTTTGAACAGGATGCCGTTTTTTGCGCCCATGCCGCTGCCGACCATGATGGCGACCGGCGTCGCGAGGCCAAGTGCGCACGGGCAGCTGATGACGAGCACGGAGATGCCGCGCGCGAGCGCGTAGCCGAGCGTCTGCCCAACGAGCATCCAGACGATGAACGTAACAACAGCGATGCAGATGACGGTCGGGACGAACACGCCGGAAACCTTATCGGCGATCTTCGCAATCGGCGCTTTCGTGGCGGCGGCATCGCTGACCATGCGGATAATCTGGGAAAGCGTGGTATCTTCGCCGACGCGCGTTGCTTCGCAGCGCAGGAAGCCGGACTGGTTTACGGTCGCGGCGGAAACAGCATCGCCCACGGCCTTATCGACCGGAATGCTCTCGCCGGTGAGGGCAGATTCATTGACGGCGCTGGCGCCTTCCAAGACGATGCCGTCTACGGGGATATTCTCACCGGGGCGCACGACAAACACATCGCCGCGGCGAACCTCGGAAACGGGCACGGTGACCTCTTGACCGTCCCGCACGAGCACGGCGGTTTTCGGCGCGAGGTTCATGAGACTCTTTAAGGCATCGGTCGTGCGGCCTTTGGAGCGCGCTTCCAGCATTTTACCGACCGTGATGAGCGTTAAAATCATGGCGGCAGACTCGAAGTAGAACTCGTGCATGTAGCCCATGACGGCGGCCATATCGCCGCGCATCTGGGCATCTGTCATGGCGAACAGCGCGTAGGTGCTGTACAGGAACGACGCGCCCGAGCCGAGCGCCACAAGGGTATCCATATTCGGTGCGCGGTGGATGAGCCCTTTAAAGCCGCTGATGAAGAACTTCTGGTTGATGACCATGATGATGACGGTGAGGAGCAACTGGATGAGGCCCATCGCGACGTGGTTGTCTTTGAGAAAATTCGGTAGCGGCCAGCCCCACATCATGTGCCCCATGGAGATGTACATGAGGACAGCCAAAAAGCCGACGGACGCAATGAGGCGCTTTTTGAGCTTTGGAGTTTCGCGGTCTTTCAGGGCATCTTCTGCAGCAACGTTGGGGCTTGTGCTATTCTGTGCCGCACCTTTTTTGGACGCGCCGTAGCCGGCATCTTCCACGGCCTTGATGATACTTTCCGGCGAAGCCGTGCCCTCAACGCCCATGGAGTTCGTGAGCAGGCTGACTGAGCAGGACGTAACGCCCGGCACCTTGCTGACCGCTTTTTCCACACGGGTGCTGCACGCCGCGCAGCTCATACCCGTGACGCTATACTGTTCCATTTTCTTCCCTTCCTTTCATAAAAATGCGCTGAAAATTATCGCATCAGCTTTTGCAGCGTGGTGACAAGCTCATCGATGACTTCGTCGTTTCCTGCGCGGATGTCGTTTGCAACACAAGTCTTGATGTGGTTTGCGAGCAGCTCTTTCGTAAATGCGTTGAGCGCCGCGTTGGCTGCCGCGACTTGTACGAGGATGTCCGGGCAGTAGGCGCTTTTCTCCACCATGCCACGAATGCCGCGGATCTGCCCTTCGATGCGGTTTAATCTGTGGATGAGTTTTTTGTACTCCTCATCGGAGCGGTGCTTTGTTTTATGACAGCCGCAGCACTTCTCTTCGGTTTTTTCTTCGGTGCAGTCTGTGCACGCTTCCGTATCGGTTGCATTGCTTTTGCAGCAAGCGTACAGCTCTTTTTCTTCTGTATGTTCCAACGGAATTCTCCTTTCCGATTTCGCTTTTTATACCCTCTTGGGGTATCTTGATTATATACCTATATAGGGTATATTGTCAACTCTTATTTTAGCTTTTTTTCAAAAATATTCTGCCCGGATTTTTGACCTGCATTTAAAGTAAAAAGCACCGCTTGGCTTTTGGCTCAAAACGGTGCTTTGGGTGTGAATCTTAGCTTGACTTACGCTTCGTATTCCATTTTCTCCGGTGTCCAGTCCTTGAGGACCTCGAGCATATCAACGGCAGTCTCTTTGGCGCCCTTGAGGTCGTGCTCTTTGTAGTTGCCGCACTCTTCGCGGCGGCTGCCGGGGATCTCTCCCTCAAAATCGCGGATGAACGCGAAGGATTCCTGCACGAGATGCAGGGCATCTATGCGGCTCACGTTGGCGCGCAGGAGGAAATAGAAGCCCGTGCGGCAGCCCATGGGGCCGACGTAGATGACGGAATCGGACAACGCGGAGTTGCGCGCATACGTGGCGAAAAGATGCTCGAACGTGTGGAGCGCGCCGTTTGAGAGGTAATCTCCGGCGTTCGGCACCTTCATGCGCAAGTCGTAGGTTACAACGTCGCCGTCGATGCGGGAAACGTACATGCCTTTTTTGAGCTTATCATGATTGACGGAAAAGCTGGCAATTTTTTTCATACTCTATCATCACTTTCTTTATAAATTCACGGATTTCTTAGAGTATACCACGCTTTTCTTTGAATTTCAATTCCGTCTTATTTCTCGACGGTGACGGTTTTCGGCTCGTAGCCGGCGTGCCAGGCGGTCTGCTTCAAAACGACTTCTTCGACGGGCTTCTTTGTGTAGATTCGAGCGAATTTGCCGGCGAGGTCGACCTTTGCCATGCAGTCCGGCTGCTCGTTGAACGCGTTTTCAATGCGCATGGCGCAGTTTTTGCAGTGCATGCCCTCGATATCCATGCGGTAAACGTGGTCGTAGTCGTTCACGTTCGTATTCTGCGGCTTGATGTGCTTCACTTCATCGCCGCCACCGCCGCAGCAGCCGTTCTTCAATTTTTTGCGATAGCTGATGACCGTAAAAATACAAATAGCCGCAATCACCACACAGATGATGATCGTAGCAGGGCTGATGTCCGCGCCGGTCGCATTCAAAATATACGTACGCATTTAAACCGCTTCCTTTTGTGAAAATAGTTCTTGTGAGAGAAGACTCTCATATACCCTTTGGGGGTATCTTGATTATATACCTTGGCAATATAAAATGTCAAGAGAAAAAGTTAGCGATTTCTAACTTATTTTGAATTCCTGCGTTGCTGCGCGTGTGGAAAAATAAAAAAATGCCGCCCGGCACTGTTTGAAACACAGCAGTCGAGCGGCGTTTTCGGTTACTTTTTACGGTTTCGCGTTCCAGAGGGTAACTTTCCCTGTTTCGCGGGTCTTGTTCATATCGATAATGCGCTGGTTCGACGAGCCGCGAAAGCGCAGGGAAATGTCTTTGAGTTCATCGACGAATGCGCCGTCGACGAGCACGTCGAGCAGGGACAGGAATTCGTCCGTGACTTCGCAGCGGTTGCGGCCGCCGTCTTTCAGCATATCGGTCTCCAAGGTGGAACCGGAATAGCACCAGATGTCCTTTTCGGGGTATAGCTTGCGAACGCGGTGCAGAAACGGCACCAAAGCGCGTTGATTCTGCGGCTCCATGGGCTCGCCGCCGAGTAAAGTTAAACCGTTGATGAAACCGGGAGCAAGGGCTGCGAGCACCTCGTCTTCCGTTTCTTTTGTAAACGGCTTGCCGTAGTTGAAATCCCACGTTTCGGCATTGAAGCAGTTTTTGCAGTGGCGCGTGCAGCCGGAGACGAACAGCGTGACGCGCACGCCGATGCCGTTTGCGATGTCGGTTTTTTTGATCTCACCGTAATTCATGATGGTTTCCTCTATTCATGAAATACCGCACAAAGCGCCTGCCCTGTGCGGTACTGTTTATTCTTGATTTTGACTTAATTACAAGTGCAGCACGCGCTCTTTGATTTCGGCGGTACGGCCCTGGTTCCAGAACTGGGTGCCGATGTAACCGCAGGTGCGGCGGGCGACGTTCATGGTATCCTGGTCGCGGTTGCCGCAGTTCGGGCACTCCCAGACGAGCTTGCCGTCATCCTCGACGATCTGAATCTCACCGTCGTAGCCGCACTTCTGGCAATAATCGCTCTTGGTGTTAAGCTCGGCGTACATGATGTTATCGTAGATATAGCGGATGATCTGCAGGACGGCCTCGAGGTTATTCTGCATATTCGGGACCTCGATATAGCTGATTGCACCGCCGGTGGAAAGCGCCTGGAACTGCGACTCGAAGCGGAGCTTTTCAAACGCATCGATATGCTCGGTGACGTGGACGTGGTAGCTGTTTGTGATATACGGCTTATCCGTGACGCCCGGGATGATGCCGAAGCGGCGCTGGAGGCACTTTGCGAACTTGTACGTGGTGCTCTCGAGCGGCGTGCCGTACAGACCGAAACCGATGGTGGTCTCTGCCTTCCATTTTTCGCACGCAGCGTTCATGTACTTCATGACAGCGAGCGCAAACGGCGTTGCGCTGGGGTCCGTGTGGGATTTGCCCGTCATGTAGCGCACGCACTCGCACAGACCGGCATAGCCGAGCGAAATGGTGGAATAGCCGCCGTAGAGAAGCGCATCGATGGGCTCGCCTTTTTTGAGGCGGGAGATTGCGCCGTACTGCCAGAGGATTGGCGCGGCGTCGGACAAAGTGCCCTTCAAGCGGTTGTGGCGGCACATGAGTGCGCGATAGCACAGGTCGAGGCGCTCATCGAAGACCTTCCAGAATTTTTCCATATCGCCGCCGGAGCTGAGCGCGACATCGACAAGATTCAGTGTGACGACGCCCTGATTGAAGCGGCCGTAGAACTTATAGTTGCCGTTTTCATCCTTCCACGGGCTTAACGCGCTGCGGCAACCCATGACCGGGAAGCAATTGCCCTCTTTGAGCTCTTTCATCTTCTTTTCGGAGATGTAGTCCGGCACCATGCGCTTTGCGGTGCACTTTGCGGCAAGCTCGGTGAGGTAATAGTATTCGCTGCCGGGGGTAATGTTATCCTCCTGCAAAACATAAATGAGCTTCGGGAATGCCGGGGTAACCCACACGCCCTTTTCGTTTTTAACGCCCTCATAGCGCTGGAGCAGCACTTCCTCGATAATCATGGCGAGGTCGCGCTTTTCGCGCTCGTTTTTCGCCTCGTTCAGATACATAAACACGGTGATGAACGGCGCCTGACCGTTCGTCGTCATCAAAGTCACGACCTGATACTGGATGGTCTGCACGCCGCGCTTGATCTCCTCACGCAGACGGCGCTCCACCATTTTGGAGATTTGGGCCTCATCCGGGGAAACGCCAAGCTCGCCGATCTCGACTTCGACCTCACGGCGGATTTTCTCGCGGGAGATCTGCACGAACGGCGCGAGGTGTGCGAGGCTGATGCTCTGGCCGCCGTACTGGTTACTTGCAACCTGCGCGACGATTTGCGTGGCGATGTTGCAGGCGGTGGAGAAGCTGTGCGGCTTTTCAATGAGCGTGCCGGTGATGACCGTGCCGTTTTGCAGCATGTCTTCGAGGTTTACAAGGTCGCAGTTGTGCATGTGCTGCGCGAAATAGTCCATATCATGGAAATGGATAATGCCCTGCTCGTGTGCTTCGACGATTTCGCGCGGAAGCAAAATGCGGCGCGTGATGTCTTTGGAGACCTCGCCGGCCATGTAATCGCGCTGGACGCTGTTTACGGTTGGATTTTTATTCGCGTTTTCCTGCTTGACTTCCTCGTTGTTGCACTCGATAAGGCTGAGAATCTGGTTATCGGTGGTATTGGCGCGGCGCGCAAGCGAACGCGTATAGCGGTAACAGATATACTCCTTAGCGACATCGAACGCACCCTGCCCCATGATCTGCTTTTCTACGAGGTCCTGTATTTCTTCCACGGACGCTGCACGCCCCATGGCGACGCACGCTCCTTCGACATTTGCAGCGATTGTGCGAATTTGTTCGTTCGTAAGTCTCTGACGCTCGTCGATCTCTTTATTTGCCTTGGAGACAGCGACGATAATCTTAGTGATATCGAACGCTGCTTCCGAGCCGTTTCTCTTAATGATCTTCATGTTCCTTACCGCTCCTTCATACCGCCCGCGGGAGCTGCATGTTTCCAGCCCCTTTGGTTTTCATAATCAGTTTCCATAATTTACTTTATATTGAATATTTATGCGTAACCACAAGATATTGTGTTCGTTTTTGCGGTTCCTGCCGCAAGCACCCTACCAGTATACACCGAAGTTGGCATCTTGTCGAGTAGTAAATGCGCTTTATTTTAAATTTCTTTTTGTACCCTTTTACCCATTGTGCAATAAAGCGTGAAAGGGCACTGCAGAGCGGCGCGGCAAAGCGCGGGTTTGGATGTAAAAAAGGGCGGTCATTGACCGCCCTTGCAGGAACCCATGCAACTGGGTTCCCTACGATTTGAATGTCCCCCGGACATTCAAATCAACTTTCCTGATTTTATGTAGGCAAAGAGGTTTCGCTTTCTGATGAAAGCGACTTAGGGCGCTGCCCTAAGTACCCGCAGTCTTTTGAAAAAGGCTGGCGAAAACTTTTGACCACCGTTATGGGAAGTTTCTTTTCTTACTCTTCCTCTGCTTTTTCCGGCAGAAGATCTGTCATGCTTTTGAGGCTGATGCCGAGTGTGGACATATTGTGCAGGAGTGCGGATGTAGTCGGCTGGATGATTCCGCCTACGCCGAGCAGGATAAGCATGAGGTTGAAGCCGACGATGAAACGGTAGTTGCGGTGGATGCGCGCCATGAGCGCAGCGCTGAGCTGACGCAGGGTGACGAGCTCATAGAGATCGCCTGCCGCAACGGTGATGTCCGCGATCTCTCTGGCAATGGCGGCGCCGGTATTGATGGCAACGCCGACGCTTGCTTCGGACAGCGCCGGAGAATCGTTCACGCCGTCGCCGACCATGATAACGGTGCGGCCCATTTCTTTTTCGCGGCGGATGAAGTTCGCCTTATCCTCCGGCAGCACTTCGGCGTAGAACTCGTCCACGCCGACCTCTGCTGCAACGGCTTCGGCGGTCTTGCAGTTATCGCCGGTCATCATGACAACCTTCTTGATGCCGCAAGCGTGCAGAGCGCGGATGGCGTCCTTTGCTTCCTTACGCAGCGGGTCGGAGATACAGATGACGGCTGCGAGCACACCGGAAATGCACAGATAAAGGTGCGAATACTCGGCCGGAAGTGCATTGAACTTCGCTTCTTCGCCCTCCGGGATTACGCAGCCCTCGTCTTCAAAAACGAAGTGCGCGCTGCCGATGATGACCTTTTTGCCCTCCACAGTGCTGGAAATGCCGTGCGCGACGACGTATTCCACGCGAGAATGGTACTCTTCGTGGGAGAGGCCGCGGTCCTTGGCTTCGGCCACGACAGCGTTTGCCATGGAGTGCGGGTAATGCTCCTCAAGGCAGGCGGCAAGGCGCAGCATTTCGCTTTCCTCACGGTCGCCGAACGTTTCGATCATGGCGACACGCGGTGTTGCGTACGTCAGCGTGCCGGTTTTATCGAACACAATGGTATCGGCGTTTGCAACGGCCTCCATGAAGCGGCCGCCCTTGACGGAAATATGGTGTGCGCTGCTCTCGCGCATCGCAGACAGCACCGCGATCGGCATGGAGAGCTTTAACGCGCAGGAGAAATCGACCATCAGCACGGCGAGCATCTTTGTGACGTTGCGCGTGAGCAGATAGGTCAGCGCCGTGCCGCCAAGCGTGTACGGCACAAGCTTATCGGCAAGGCGGGAAGCCTTGTCTTCTGCGGTGGATTTCAATTTTTCGGATTCTTCGATCATGCGGACGATACGGTCATAACGACCGCCGCCCATGGCTTTTTCGACGCAGATGACGCACTCGCCCTCTTCGGCGACGGTGCCGGCATACACGTAGCTGCCGACGGACTTCTGCACCGGCAGAGATTCGCCGGTCATAGAGGCTTGATTGACCAAGGCTTCACCCTCGACGACCTTACCGTCGAGCGGAATCATATTGCCCGTGCGCACAACGATGCGGTCGCCCGCCTGAATGTCGCCGATTGGCATGAGCACCTCGGTGCCGTTCGTCTTGAGCCAGACCTTATCGACATTGAGGGACATGGCGCCCGCGAGGTCGGCAACAGACTTTTTGTGTGTCCACTCCTCGAGAATCTCGCCGAGGCGCAGCATGAACATGACGGAGCCTGCCGTATCGAAATCGCCGCGCACAAGAGAAACGGTGACAGCCGTGGCATCAAGCACAGCAACGGAGAGATGACCGTGCAGCAGCGCCTTAACGCCCTCTTTGATGTACTTTGCGGAGCGGATGATGGCAAGCATCATGCGAATGGGCGCCGGGAAGAACATTTTAGCCATGGCGCGGCGCAGCACCGTGAAGACGAGCTTGTCTTCAAACTCGCGGTTCAATGCGCGGGCGGTGTGATCCGGCACAAGCTCCATGCTTTCGGCTTTTGCGAACGAGAATGTCGCGAGCGCACGAATAAGGGATGTGCGGTCGTTTTGATAGACGATGACGGCGTCCTGTGTGCGGTCGTAGACCTTAACTTCCTTTACGCCGTCCACGGCGCGCAGGTAATACTCTAAAACATCGGCTTCTTTCAGCGTCATGCGGCCGCAGACGAGATGTACACGCATGTGCCCGCGCGCCTCATGCAGAATTTTACACTTCATAACTTTATCCTTCTATACAACAATATATTGGAAGCTCCGAAAAACAGAGCGGATGAACGAAAAAAGAGAGCCGCTTTCAGCGGCTCTCCGGTAATTCAGACCCGGGATAGACCCGCGATCAGGCTTCGGTGGATTCTTCCGCGGAAGCAGCTTCTTCCGTGCATGCGCAAGCTGCATCTTCGATGACCTCTGCGGCAGCATCGGCAGCGCGCTGCTCGTTGATCTCCTTAGCGTCGGTCAGGATGTCGTTTGCGTTCTCCTTGATGGTCGTGACCGTTGTCATGACGCACTCCTTGGCACGCAGAGCAGCTGCAGTGGTCTCGGTGTAGACCTTCTTGGCGTCCTTGCTGCCAAGCACCTTGATGCCGGCGGTACCAAACAGAACACCTGCTGCGAAAAGACCGATTTTTGTCCAATTCATAAAAATCTGTCTCTTATACACATCTCCGAGCCCACGAGACGGAGCTACATCTCG
>ENA-OZAJ01000751-OZAJ01000751.1-human-gut-metagenome-genome-assembly--contig:-NODE-751-length-14617-cov-5.197432_pt1 | contig 14617 bp, 17 predicted proteins | sample MGYA00243301_ERZ653499 | MGnify/ENA primary metagenome ERZ653499 (study PRJEB26926, sample SAMN06165039) | human gut metagenome | biome: ENVO:00009003; feature: ENVO:2100002; material: ENVO:00002003... | reverse complement strand
ATGTTATAAGAGACAGCCGTGAGGGGGCGGCTTAGCCGGATCGAAGAAAAAAGCAATGGTCAGATGCTGACGCTGATAGATAATTCTATAAAATCTAAAAAAGCCTCTTTTCAGGAGAAGGCGATTCTTATTTATCTTGATTCTAAAAATTCAGAAGAGATTTCAATCAAACATAATTCATCAGAGGAAATTCCATCGAAAGAATTACATCTTGGCAATCAGCTAGAGGTGAAAGGAGAAATATCTTTCTATCAAAATGCAAGAAATCCGGGTAATTTTGATCAAAAGCGATATTATCAAACGCAGAATATTCATGGTATGGTCTGGGGGAAATCCTGTTCTATTGTCTCTGATGACAGATGGAGACTTAGAGATTCCCTTTTTCATTTCAGGACTCTGTGGAAAAAGAAGATGGAAGTTATGATGGGGGAAAAGGATGGGGCGACGCTTGCGGCGATGATATTGGGGGAGAAGAGTGGAATGGATCCGGAGCAAAAAGAGTTGTACCAGATAAATGGAATCGGTCATATTCTCGCTGTTTCTGGTGTTCAAACTTTATTCTTGGCATATATGTGGCTTTGAAAAAACCCGTAAATACGCCGTTTCTGGCGGATTTCATTCCCCATATTTACATTTATTTTTAGCAATTTTCAGCTTCATTTTTTGCGATTGTCCTTTTGGAGGTTTCGAGGGGGTGGGGGATTTCTTAAATAATTTGGCAAAATAGAGAAACATTATAGCGAAAAAATCATTTAGCGAAATGGAGGAAATATGAATATGAATAAAAGTAGAAAACTAAAAGTTTACAGCCAATCAGGATATCATTATCAAGAGCGACCTACAATTATTCTAAAGGGAAGATGGTTAGAAGAGGCTGGCTTCCCATCGAACAGTCATATTACAGTTGAAACCATAGAAGAAGGTGTTCTGAAGATAGTACGCCAGTCTGAATAAGCACTGCTGATAATTTGCCTTATGAGAAAGTCGGGAAAAATGAGCCTGCGTGTATTGCGGATGAAGTTCCGTTTGATATACCAAATAGCTGGGAATGGGTTCGACTTTCACATATTTTTTCTATCCTTAACGGAGATCGTGGAAAAAACTACCCTGCAAAGTCAACGTTATCTTCTACGGGAATCCCATTTATTAGTGCTATAAATCTGGACGGCAGGACTGTAATTGCGGATGATCGTTTGCTTTGTATGACAGAAGCACAATACGCCAAACTTGGAAACGGCAAACTAAAAAAAGGGGATGTCGTTGTTTGCATTCGTGGTTCTTTAGGGAAGCATGGAAGATATCCATTTGATAAGGGCGCTATTGCATCTTCTCTCGTTATTTTACGTTGCCATTCATGTGAAGAGATTTTAACTGAGTATATTATGCTATGGCTGGATTCTCCGCTTTTTTTCTCTGAAATCAAAAAATATGATAATGGAACTGCTCAGCCAAATCTTGCAGCTAAAAGTCTAGAGCAATTTTTTGTACCACTGCCACCACTAAACGAGCAACATCGGATTATCCAACAAATAGACAATCTTCAGCCTTATCTTGCTGATTACAATGATGCCGCAACTAAAATTACAAAATTGAACGAAACTTTCCCAGAAGCCCTGAAGAGGTCTATTCTTCAATGGGCGGTACAAGGAAAACTAGTCTCACAAGATCCGTCCGATGAGCCTGCCGAAGTCCTTCTGGAACGTATCAGGGCAGAGAAACAACGGCTTGTAAAAGAAGGAAAAATAAAGAAAGATAAGCACGAATCCATCATTTTTAGACGGGATAATTCTCATTATGAGAAGTTGGACGGTATAGAGCGCTGTATTGATGATGAATTGCCATTTGAAATACCGGATTCTTGGTGTTGGGTACGATGGGGGACAATAGCAGAATCTATCCAATACGGTTACAATGCGCCTGCTAAACAGGAAGGACGCATCAAAATGGTTCGAATAAGCGATATTTATGAAAATGTTGTGGCCTGGAATACTGTTCCCTTCTGTGACATTGATGACGCTGATATTCCAACATATCTTTTGCGGCAAAACGATATTTTGTTCGCACGTACCGGCGGAACGGTAGGAAAATCATTTCTTGTTAGTGAAGTGCCATGTGAATCCATCTATGCCGGATATTTAATTCGTACACGATATAGTTCGTTCCTTTGTCCCCGGTATTTGAAGTATTTCATGGAGTCACCATTATATTGGCACCAGTTGAAAAGGGGCACAACATCTACTGCACAGCCAAACTGTAATGGTCAGACATTAGCAAAGATGCTTCTTCCTCTTCCACCAGCAAGTGAACAACTAAGGATTGCTGATGCACTTTCTCATATATTTTCTATAATAGACAATATTTAGGAATTAGGCATACGCCATAATCGTACGTATGCCTAATTTCTTTTACCAGTCTATGACCTCATCAACAATGGCTCGTTGTTCGGTCGATGTTTTACGGAGATAAATGCGAGTAGTTTCGATACTCTCGTGGCCCATCAGATCCGCAAGGAATGCAATATCATTGCAACGATCCAAGAAACTCTTTGCAAAGCGGTGGCGAAATGAATGCGGGTAAACCACTACCGGATCGATCCCGTATCGAATAGCCAGCTTTTTTAGCTGTCCAGAAATGCCTCTGGTCGTGATTCTATCCCCATATTTGTTCAAAAAAATAAAGCCACTTTCTTGATGCTTATCGTTCAGCCAAGAAAGGGCTTCATTTTGTAGAGCCTTTGGTATGTATATTCGTCGGAGTTTACCGCCCTTTGAATATAAGTCCAAATGTCCTAACTTAATGTGTTCCACCTTGATCTGTATGAGTTCACTGACACGTGCGCCGGTTGCTGCAAGAAAGCGTATTACAAAGTACCAGAACAGTTCACCGTCCCGTTTGAGGCAGTTTTTGAAATACTCATAATCTGCCTCACTGATGACATTTTCCAGAAAGGCTTTTTGCTGCACCCTTACAAACGGCAGTTTCCAATTCTCTTTACCGATACTCTCCAAGTAACAGTTGATTGCTCGCAGACGCAAATTGACCGTCTTGGGTTTATAACTCTCTATCAGCCACATTTTATAGGCCCGCAGATTCTTTTTTGTTATACCCTCGTACTGCGAGCCGTATTGCCGTAGGGCAAAAAGGTACGAGGATATCGTGTTTTCTGAGAGATTTGTCCCTCTCAAATGTCTTTCGAATTCTTCTATCATAGTGAAAGACCTCCTTTCACCATGATTATACCGCTCAGTTTTTACAGACTCTTGAGTAACGGGAAGAGTTCCTCAATCTTTGATACAATTTTAAGCTGCTCAGAAAGAGGTGGCAAAGGCATATACGTTGATATGATTTTTTCTTTAGAAATATTGGGTTGGGCACCTCCTTCACCACGCTTTATAAAAGCGGTTCTCTGTGATAGAAGAAAATAAAACAGAAACAGAGTATCTATTCCATGAACTGGCTTGCAGGCACAACACGCTTGATTTGTGGTTGATGGGAAGGTAAGAATACCAAGCTTTCCTATGGTTGCCCCATACATAGCGATTAAAACAGAACCTGCAGGATTAAGTCTTACGGATGTTTTAGAAAACCCCAAATCGCTGATACTTTCAGGAATATGTTTTATATATGAGTCTGTCAAATCACCTGTTTTCAACCAAGGAATACTTCCACCATAATATTCGGGATGAGAGCGACTGGGTGTTGCTCCGGCACTCCAGTCGCCTATATCACCAAGACGTATCCAACCCCAGTTTTCTGGAATTTCAAATGGCAATTCATCATCAATACAGCGCTCTATACCGTCCAACTTCTCATAATGAGAATAACGGGTTGCTTGACAATGGGGTAAGCAGATCCATTATTGTTTTAATTGCAAATATGATTCTGTGTTGCTCTGCCAATGGCGGTACTGGTATAAGCATAGCAGAAAATTCATTAAATTTTAAGCTTTCAACGGTTGTAACTGATTTTACCAGTTCTTTAAGGATATACGGTTCAAAAGCCTTTATCCCATAGTATAACCATTCTGATAGGTCGATGTTATAAAGCATAAAGGCTTTAATATCTTGATTTATGGTGCTGTCGATCCCCAGTGTACATAAAGGAAGTAATCTCTTCAAAATACCGCTTCGAGCAACCAGAAGAAGTGTGCCTGCTGGGTATAATTGCATTGTTGATGCTGCCAATTCAGTGATATGCATTTCAGAGTCTGTAATTACAGGCCGTTTCATATCTTTTGAAGTTATCCACGGAACATCGCCATTCCAAAATTGAGGATTTGACATTGAAGGTGTTTTGCCACTACTGAATATGCCAAGCGACGAAAGCCTTGCCCAAGCCCAATTCTCTGGTATTTCAAAAGGTATCTCATCATCGATGCAGACTTCTTCGGAGCCACGCTTTTCATAATGAGAATTATCCCTTCTGAAAATGATGGATTCATGTTTATCCTTCTTTATTTTTCCCTCTTTAACCAGTCGTTGCTTTTCCGTCCTGATACGCTCCAAAAGGACTTCAGCAGGCTCGTCTGACGGATCTTGTGGTACCAGCCTGCCTTGTACTGCCCATTGAAGAATGGAGCGTTTGAGATTCTCAGGAAAATCTCGGTTCATGTTACTTAGTTCTGTCTCGACTAAATCATATTTTTCTATTTCCGGGAGAACGGATTTTATTTTATCTACTATTCTGTGCTGCTCATCCACTGGAGGCAATGGTATCAAAGCCTTATACAAACGGGTATCATTAATTGCTGGATATGCAACCCCTTTAGAATTTTCTACATTATTGGCATATGAATCAAAATCTGGGGACATCAAATAGTAAAATAGAAATTCGTTATAAAAATCTGCATGACATGTAAAAACAGCAAAACCTGTACTGGCAATGGGCATTTTACTAAAGTTACGGTCGATTATGCACATATTATGTAGATAGGGCCGCACAGTAGAATATATAATATCACCCTTACAAATAATTTTCCTCGCTCGTGAGGGGGCTTTTTCCGGGGGAATAATGGTTTCTACTGCACTTAGTTTTTGATGCTGATTATCAACAGATCCGATATCTATATAACAAAAGTCTTCCTCCGGTTTCGTCTGGCCATGATTATAAACAACACTTGAGAGACGTACCCATTCCCATGATTCCGGAATTTCAAACGGAACCTCATCTGCAATGCACACTGGATCATTTTTTCCAACTTTCTCATAAGGCAAATTATCGGCACCACGGAAGATGACAGAAGGGTTCTTTTCCTTCTTGATTTTTTTCTCTTTTATAAGCTGTTCTTTCTCTGCACGGATGCGTTCCAGCAGGACACTGGCAGGCTCATCATTGGGATCTTGCGGAACCAGTTTGCCTTGGACAGCCATCTGCAGGATGGAATTTTTCAATTGTTGTGCTGTCATTCTGCTGTATCCTCCGTTAAGTCTATTCCAAGAATTTCTGTTATCTGTGCCAAAATACGGTCTATATCAGCGTTCAAGCTGGCACGTTTTTCTTGGTATTGCTGTATCAGTTCTTTTGGTGGTAAGATTTCTTCTTCCTCATGTGGGTAGCCACAGAGGTCAATATTATAATTACGGGCAGCAATTTCTTCCACAGTGTATTTCTTAGCTTTGTCGAATCCATCGACCGATATTTCTTTACGATCATTCCACCACTCGATAGCAGGAGCGAAGTGTTCCAACTTCATAGGTTTCGTTTTTGAGAAATTCTTGTAACCTTCTGGCATATCCAGACGATAGAACCAAGTTTCCTTAGTCGGGCCGGTATGATCGAAGAACAAAATATTAGTAGTGATTGAAGTGTATGGCGCAAATACGCTGTGCGGCATTCGGATTATAGTATGTAAATTGAACTCGCTCATAAGTTTTTCTTTGATCGCCATCTTAGCATTATCTGTCCCGAATAAGAATCCGTCTGGCAGGATAATGGCGCACCGCCCATTCTTTTTCAGCCTGTACATAATTACAGTCATAAAAAGATCTGCAGTTTCACTGCTCCGGAGTTCAGCAGGAAAATTCTGCTTAACAGCATCCTTTTCGTTACCGCCGTAGGGAGGATTCATAAGAACTACATCGAACCGGTCGGATTCTTTATAATCACGAACATTCTTCTCCAGTGAATTGCCGTGTATAATTTTTGGATTATCAATATCGTGTAATAGCATATTGGTGGCACAAAGCAAAAACGGGAGAGCCTTTTTTTCAATGCCGTATACAGAATTGCTGTATACAGTTCGATCCTCAACGGTCTCAACCTGTTTATCCAGAACCTTAAGCGCAGAGGTCAGGAAGCCGCCTGTTCCACAAGCAAAATCTGCGATGGATTCTCCAAGTTTAGGCTGGATCATCTGAACCATAAAGTCTGTTACGGCACGTGGGGTGTAAAACTCACCGGAGTTACCAGCGCTCTGGAGACTTCGCAGGATAGTTTCATAGATTTCTCCAAAGGCGTGGCGATCTTCATATTCTTCAAAATTGATCTCATCGATGACATTGATCACCTGTCTTAAGAGGATACCGTCTTTCATATAGTTGTTGTTGTCTTCAAAGGCAGTACGGACGATAATCTGGCTCATAGGCGTATTTTCGTCAATCTCAATAGCCTTAAGCTGCGGAAAGAGTTTGTTATTGACGAAGTCCAAAAGCGCATCGCCGGTGAGAGCCTTACCGTCTTTATTATCTACGGCCCAGTTGCGCCAACGCAGTTCTTCTGGGATGATCGATACATAATCGTCATTGTAGAATTCCCAGATTTCCTCTTTGGCATCATATACTTTAAGAAACAGAATCCACACCATCTGCTCAATTCGCTGTGCATCACCATTAATGCCAGCATCGTTTCTCATGATATCTTGAAGTCTTTTTACAAGATTATTCAAACTCATTTTGCTTTCTCCTTATGCTGCGTATATTTCCCCTTGTAATTCATGGATAGCCTTTAAATATCCGGCTTTTCCACCGAACAGTTTCGCAATTTTCATAGGGGTGCCAAACTGCCGGAATGGATCATTGGAGAGGATCTCCAAGTTGTCAATATCCCGGATACCGTCATTCATGTATTTATCCAACAGTGCTGATAACACATCCTGTGCTAAGCCGGAATATTTATAGAGATAACCACGTTTTTTTACATTGTTTACACGCTCGGCTTTGGTAAGAGGGGCCTTATCATATGCAATGTGGCAGATCAGGTCAAAATCGTCAATATCTTTTTGACCGGAAGCCTCCCGCAGCGCTTCAAGTAATACACCACGTTCCTGCAGTTCATCAATAATGGCTTGCTTTCGCTGCTCACCGTTCCATGCACGTAAGAAAGAATCCAAAGTGGCATATTCTCCGAGAATGTTTTTCTTGGAGTAATCCGTTACACTTTCCGTGATTAATTTCCCGTCTTTATCGTAGTATTGAACACGTTCGTTTAATACTCTGACTTCCACACCTCTGACACGGAATTTGTGTCTCTTCTCTGGTGGATCATTTCCTTCATCACCAGATGGAATCGTAGGAGGTGTAAGGGGAACGTCTGGTTCCACGGGTGGTTTGTCAGGATCATCTATAGGATCGTCTATAACAGAAATAGGATCGCCGTCAAAATCAGGATCTGCAAAAAGGCGGCAAGCGTTACGGAAATCCATAATTGTAAAATATTCTTTGCCGTAATCTGGTTTCAATCGTGTTCCACGGCCTATGATCTGTTTGAATTCGGTCATGGAATTGATATTATTGTCCAGTACAATAAGGCGGCAAGTTTTACAGTCCACACCTGTTGTCATCAGTTTTGAAGTGGTAACGATAACCGGATAACTACTGTCTTCTGCGATAAAATTATCCAGCTGGGCCTTGCCCTCAGCATTATCGCCTGTAATACGCATTATGTATTTAGGATTCTGTGCTACCAGATCGTTATTTTCGTTTACCAACGCTTGTCGCATTCTTTCTGCATGGTCAATATCTACACAGAAAACAATGGTTTTCGCAAAGCGGTCATTTTCCTTTAAGAAGCGAGTAATACGCTTGGCAACCGCAATGGTACGATCATCAATGACCAGCGTTTTATCATAATCTTTGGTGTTGTATTCACGATCCTCGATTTCGTAACCATAGATATCTTTCTGACCTGCAAGCGGACGCCAACCTTCCAGATCTTTGTCCAGACCTACACGGAGAACCTTGTATGGTGCTAGAAAGCCATCATCAATACCTTGCTTCAGGCTGTATGTATAAATAGGTTCGCCAAAATAGTTGATGTTGGATACTTCCTTCGTTTCTTTAGGCGTGGCCGTAAGACCAATTTGTGTAGCATTAGAGAAGTATTCTAATATTTTACGCCAGCGGGAATCTTCCTTTGCCGATCCTCTATGACACTCATCGATCACAATCAGGTCGAAAAAGTCCGGTTTGAACGCACGGAATGGTTCTTCATTCTCATCTCCGGCAAGTTGCTGATAAAGAGAGAGGTATATTTCATAAGAACTATCCAGTTTTTTCCCTTCGATTTTGGTCATGACTCTTGCAAAGGGTTTAAAATCCTGTTGCATGGTTTGATCCACCAGTACATTTCTATCGGCCAGAAACAGAATCTTACGCTTTGTACCAGATTTCCATAGACGATGGATAATTTGGAAAGCTGTATATGTTTTGCCTGTACCGGTGGCCATGACGAGCAAGATACGGTTCTGGCCACGGGCGATAGCGTCAACAGTACGGTTGATGGCGATTCTCTGATAATATCGTGGGGTTTTGTCTCCCGGTTTAAAATAGTATGGTTCCGTGATCAACTTTTCCTGATCAGGCGTAATCTGTTCCATATTTTTATAGCGCTTCCATAAGTCTTCTGGGGAAGGGAATTCATCCAGTGATATTTCCCGTTCCTTTCCGGTTTTCATATCGTGTTCAAGAAAACCATCGCCATTGGAACTATAAACGAATGGAACATCTAAACATTCAGCGTATTCTATGCCTTGCTGCATACCGGCACCAACACTATGCTTATTGTCTTTTGCTTCAACAATAGCAAGCGGAAGGTTGGGACGGTAGTAGAGTAGATAGTCTGTTCTTTTACGCTTTCCTCTTGCAGTCACATTTCCTCTTACGATGACACGGCCATCGGTAAAATTATATTCCAGCTTGATTTGCTTAAATTTATCCCAGCCAGCCGCTTCGATAGCAGGAGTGATGAATTGCAGCTTGATGTCCTCTTCGGTCATTTCATGTTTTTGCATTAATTCACTCATAATAAAACCTCCTGATTCCGATAACTGAAGATTATCGGAAGTTATTGGGAATAAAGAGGGCTAAGATGCGCCTCTGAATTTTTTATAATAAAGGTTCAGTCTGTATTATCCGGAACAAGTTCCATAATATCACCAAAGTCTACATTCAGAGCCGTACAGACCCGGATTAAGACGTCAAGGCTTACATTTTCGTCTTTTGCCAGTTTGGAAATGGAGTTGGAAGAAAGAGAAGCCATTTTTGCAAGTTCCCCTTTCTTGATTTCCCGGTCGATCATTAATTTGAACAATTTTTTATAGCTTACTTTCAATGGAACACCTCCAAAGGCGTGATTTTCTTTAATTATATCAAAACTTCTCTATATCTACAACATAATCTTGGCGTTCGCAAAGAAAATTGAGACGTTGACAAATAGAACGTGTGTTCGTATAATATAGTCATCGCTACAGTAGGAATCGTTGATACGAAATCATAAAAGATTAAACAGACACTTTCCCTTGCGTTTAATCTTGGTTGGGAGGCATGATGATTAATGGAATGCGAAATAGGATCAAAAGCCTTCATCATTGAAAGCAATCGAATTATTCGAGAAGTAACCATAGTTCGTAAGAACTCAGATTTTTATGTGGTACGGTTCGACAGCAATGGGTGCATCCAATTACGGAAAAGTCGGGTATTTTCATCAGAAGAGGCTGCAAAAGAGCATCTTTCAAAGAACAGACATATTTCTCAGACATCCGGGAGACGGTCACCATATCAGTATTGGCATTAAAAAGTGAAATGTTTAAATATTGGTGATTGACAATCCCAGATATTTTTTGTATACTCATGTTAGCAAGAAAGCGAACAAGCATAAAAGCTAATGAGTAAAAAGAAAAAAAGAGAGAAAAACAAAAGTACAAACGAAAGAGATGAAAAGGTGAAGGATTATGACGTATGCGAATTTTGGAGATTTTATAAGCAGAAAGAGAATCGAGAAGAAGATAACCATCAGAAAAATGGCGGACATGCTCGGAGTTTCTGCGCCGTTTCTTACGGATGTTGAAAAAGATAGGCGAAATCCTTTCGACATTGAGAAGCTGAATCAACTCGCTCATATTCTGGAACTGACAAAAGAAGAAAAAGATGAGATGCTCAATTTAGCTGGCAAGAAGAGAAAGGCTGTTGCTCCAGACCTGCCGGAGTATATTATGCAACGGGATTATGTGAGTGCGGCATTGCGTACAGCTAGAGACTTGGATGCTGGCGAAGAAGAATGGCAGCGTTTTGTTGAAGAACTGAGAAAGCGAAAGGGGTAAGTGCCTATCTATGTATGTAGCAGAAATTATGCGAAAAAGGTCAGGGGCTCCGGTATTGAGCCGGAAGGAGATTGATGATATAGGGGAAAACTTGGTCTCAGATTTTAATCCGGCTGCAATGCAAATGCCCCAAGAGATAGATATTGATCTTTTCGTCCAGGATTATCTGGGGGCAGATCAGGATTTCCAATATTTATCTCATTGCGGTGTCTATCTGGGAATGACGGTATTTAACGATACCGATAAGGTACCTGTATACGATCCCGTTCAGAATCGGGCGGAGTATATCAGTGCAAGGGCCAATACGATAATTATTGACCAGACGCTTTTAGAAGAAAAGCAGGAACACCGGTATCGTTTTACGATGGGACATGAAGCAAGCCATGTGTTCTTACATACTCCATATTTTGCCTATGATCCAAATCAGATAACGCTGATGGATCTGATGGGCGGCGGGAAAGAAGCTGCAATGATACAGTGCAGGGTGGATACAAAAAAGATGAATTGCGAGCAGCAGGCCGTCTGGACAGATAAAGAATGGATGGAGTGGCAGGCGAATGCGTTATCTTCCGCAATTCTGATGCCAAGAGCGATGGTTCTTAAGGTTGTGCGGGAGATCAGGAAAAAGCCGGGATTCTGCCAAAAAACGGAAACGCAGCGGTGTTATATTGAGGCAGATACCGTTTCGCAGGTGTTTAACGTGTCATTTCAGGCAGCAACAATTCGCTTAAAAGAATTAGGAGTCATGAGACAGGAAATCTATATGACACAGCAAGTCCTTTGTTTTATGCGGGACGAGCAGTATGCCTATATATAAAATGGAATATAGCGGGTTTCTAAGGAAGCCCGCAAAATTTTTAACATAAATGTTCGCTAGTTAGCGAACAAGTAAATGAAGGAGAAGGTATTATGAAAGAGTTTCAAATGGATATTCATCTGAGTTGTCCGTGGTGTGGAGGGAGCGAAATATTAGCGGATCGCCGCACAAAGGCTACAATTTCCGTCCAGTGTGCGAAATGTAAGAAGATATACAAAGCAGATCTGGATTCCTTAAAAACAGAAAAAGCCAAAGCCCAGAAACGTATGGGGCGAAGAAGATAGAAAAGCTGACTGGCCGTAGGGACAACATGATGGTCACCATTGAGGGTCGGAGCGAACTGTAAATGTTTACAGTTGTGCTCTGATCCTTTTTTTTTATCGGTTTTTCCACATTGGCGTTTTTCAAACCTTTTTTATATATGAACGGAGAATAAAGAGTTAGAGGGAAATTTTGCGAAAAAGTTTTTAAAGCGGTCAAAAGGTGTCCGGTTTAACCAATAAATTAAAGCCACGGAGCAAGGGAAAGGAGGTGTGACACGATGAGACCCAATGAACGAAGGGCGGCGATCTTCGATGCGCTTTGCATCAGACGCCATGATACAGTAGAAAATCTGGCGTCTGAGTTTGGCGTGAGTGAGAAGACCATCCGGCGTGATATTGAGGAACTATCGTGTTCATACCCAATCGAGACGGTTCGTGGCAGATACGGCGGTGGCGTGAAGGTGGCGGATTGGTACCACCAAAACCGGAAGACGCTCTCGCCGGAACAGGCAGAACTTCTAAAAAGGCTGGCCCCCTCTTTGGAAGGCGATGATCTCGCTGTTATGAATAGTATCATTTCCCAGTTTTCTCCGTATTGAGACCAGAATACGGGAACACCCCCGAATGATTATGAAAGGTATAGGTGAATGATGATGAAAAAAGTTTTTATTTGTTCTCCCTATCGTGGCGATGTTGAGAGGAATGTAGCACTTGCGAAAGCCCACGCACGATTTGCAGCTCGTTGCGGGTACTGTCCTGTGGTTCCGCATCTGATGTATCCACAGTTTCTGAAGGATTCCGATCCGGATGAACGGATTCTCGGTATTACCCTTGGCGTGGAACTGATGAAGATCTGCGATGAAGTTTGGATCTTCGGAAGCACCATCAGCAATGGGATGGCGTTTGAATTGGAACATGCCAGCAAGCTGGGAATTCCGGTTCGTCTTTATTCCGATGATGGTAGTCGGATTTATCCGGAAACCATGATGATCGATGACCGCATTACGGATGCATTCCGTCAGGCAGTTTATAAGCTGAGATTTGCATAAGAAAGGATGTCACATATGAATGAAATTTATAAGACCCTTGCAGAAGGGTATGAAAAGCTGGCCGCTGGCTACCGTGCTTTGGCAAAAGACCAGAAGGATGGAAAAGCGGTAGTAGAGGAACCTGCAACCCAGACGGAACCGGAAAAGAAGCCGATTGCCATTGAGGATGTCAGGGCGGTACTGGCTGCCAAGACACAGGCCGGGAAGCGCAGAGAAGTGAAAGAACTTCTTCTGAAGTATGATTCCGGGAAACTCTCTGGCGTGAAGCCGGAAAACTATGCGGCACTTTTGGCCGATGCGGAGGCGCTCTGATGGGCGCTCACGCACGGTTCTCTCCCTCGGCAGCAAACCGTCTGCTCCATTGCCCTCCCTCTCTGGTGCTGGGAGAGGCATTTCAGGAGGAAGAGAGTCCGTATGCAGCGGAAGGCTCTGCTGGCCATGCACTGGCAGAACACCTGATTAAAAAGCACCTGAAACAACAGACCCGCCGCCCGGTATCGGATTACTATTCCGATGACCTGCTGGAAGCGGTGGACGCTTACGTCAGTTTTGTGATTGGCGAGATCGAAGAAGCGAAAAGGCAGTGTGCCGATCCGGTTTTCTCCGTGGAACAGAAGGTGGATATTTCTGATTATGTACCGGACTGTTTTGGCACGGCGGATATGGTGATTGTGACGGACAAGCTGGTACACATCATTGACCTGAAGCTGGGAAAGGGTGTTCCGGTGTATGCGGAGAAGAATCCACAGCTGATGATCTACGGACTTGGCGTGTTGGAGATCGCAGAGATGCTGTTCCCGGTGGAGATGGTACGCCTGACTATCTTTCAGCCAAGACTTTCTAATTCCAGCACTTGGGAGATTACTCCAGAGGAACTGAAAGCGTGGGGCGATGAGGTACTTCGGCCCGTTGGGGAACTGGCCCTGAAGGGCGAGGGCGATTTAAGTGCTGGAAGCTGGTGCCGATTTTGTAAAGCAAGGTTTACCTGCAGGCAGAGAGCCGAGGAAAATCTGAAGCTGGCCCAGATGGAATTTAAGGAGCCTGCGCTTCTTACAGATGAAGAAATAGCGGAAGTATTGAAGCAGGCCGATGAACTTTCCAAATGGGCGGCCGATGTCTATGCCTACGCACAGGATCAGGCCATTGTCCATCACAAACAGTGGAAAGGCTTCAAGCTGGTGATGGGAAAGAGCAACCGGAAATACACCTCGGAAGAGGAAGTGGCGGCTGCCGCAAAGGCCGCAGGCTACACCGATATTTATAAGCATACCCTGATCGGGATTACTGATATGGAGCGTCTGATGGGGAAAAAGGAATTTGCCCGTATCCTCGGCGCTCTGGTGTACAAGCCCGCTGGGAAAATAACGCTTGTACCGGAGTCGGACAAGCGAGAAGCCATTCAAACATCAACCGCAGAAGCGGATTTTCAGAAGGAGGACTAAACCATGTCTAAGAATATGAACCCTACAAAAGTAATCGTACCCTGCCGTTTTTCCTACCTGCACTGCTGGGAGCCGGATTCCGTCAATGGCGGCGATCCCAAGTACAGTGTCTCGGCGATCATTCCGAAGAGCGACACGAAAACCATCAACGCCATCAAAGCTGCCGTGGAGCAGGCTAAGAAAGACTCCATCTCCAAGTGGGGTGGGAAGATCCCGGCCAACCTGAAGCTGCCGCTGCGTGATGGAGACATTGATCGTCCGGATGATGAAGCCTACGCAAATAGTTACTTCTTCAATGCGAACAGCCGTCAGGCCCCACAGGTGGTGGATTCCCATGTACAGCCGATTCTGGATCAGAGCGAAGTGTACTCCGGCTGTTATGGAAAGATCAGCGTGACCTTCTACGGATACAACTCCAACGGGAACCGTGGGATTGCTGCTGGACTTGGCAATATTCAGAAGCTGCTGTCTCTTATACACATCTCCGAGCCCACGAGACGGAGCTACATCTC
>ENA-OZAJ01000738-OZAJ01000738.1-human-gut-metagenome-genome-assembly--contig:-NODE-738-length-14908-cov-8.497206_pt1 | contig 14908 bp, 10 predicted proteins | sample MGYA00243301_ERZ653499 | MGnify/ENA primary metagenome ERZ653499 (study PRJEB26926, sample SAMN06165039) | human gut metagenome | biome: ENVO:00009003; feature: ENVO:2100002; material: ENVO:00002003... | reverse complement strand
CGAGATGTAGCTCCGTCTCGTGGGCTCGGAGATGTGTATAAGAGACAGGTGTATCGTCAGAGCCTTTGCCTACATTTTCACCAGGGTGAATATGTGTGCCTCTCTGCTTTACAAGGATGTTGCCTGCGAGAACCTTCTGACCGTCTGCACGCTTAACGCCAAGACGCTTTGATTCACTGTCACGGCCGTTCTTTGTAGAACCCATACCTTTTTTATGAGCGAATAACTGAATGTTTATTTTAAGCATTACCTTACACCTCCGAAAATTTAACTTTAATAAAATTTTTGTATTGCTCCGAAAGAGCAGTTAAGTGAAGCTTTAAGCCTGAGAGTATATCACAAGCCTTTAAAGCATCATTCGGTGACATTCTTACTTTCATAAGACCGTCATCCTCGGTAACCTGTGCATTAATATGCAAAATCTCGGTGACAGTGTTTGCAGTCATATATGCGGCAGAACTGATTGCCGCACATACAATATCGCTGCCCTCTTCGGCAAAGTCGGAGTGCCCCGATATTTCAAAACCGCAAATTATATCATCTGATTTAAAAAATGTTACCGTAGTCATTTTTAGGCTTCGATTGAAGTAATCTTAACCTGTGTGTAAGGCTGTCTGTGACCTTTTGCTCTCTTTTCGCCCTTCTTAGGCTTGTAAGTGCAAACTCTGATTTTTTTGCCTTTACCGTTCTTTACAACTTCACCTGTAACCTTAGCACCCTCAACGAGCGGTGTGCCAACCTTGATGCCGTCGTCTGTGCCGACTGCCACAACATCAAATGTTACTGTGTCGTTTGCTTCTGCGTCAAGCTTCTCGATGAAGATAACCTCATCGTTAGTTACCTTGTACTGCTTGCCGCCTGTCTGAATAACTGCGTACATTTTAGTACCATCCTTTACATTGGGCTCGCTATGTGCAGGTGGAACGAATCACTTAAAACCCACAATATGCGGCTTATATACTATACCACAAAGAAAGCTTTCTGTCAACAATTTTCCCGATATTTTTTGAGTATATCAAATATTATTCTGTATTCTGCAAGCCTTGAGAGTATTTTTCATAAGAGTTGAAATTGTCATAGGACCTACACCGCCCGGCACGGGTGTGATAAACGAGCATTTATCCTTGACATTTTCAAAATCAACATCACCGCAGAGCTTGCCGTTTTCATCCCTGTCCATACCGACATCAATCACAACCGCACCCTCTTTTACCATATCGGCAGTAACAAACTTCGGTCTGCCGACTGCGGCTACGAGTATATCTGCCTGTGAACAGATTTCAGCAAGATTCTTTGTTCTGCTGTGACAGATTGTTACCGTGCCGTTTTCGTGGAGCAAAAGCATTGCCATTGGCTTGCCTACGATATTACTTCTGCCGATTACAACGCAGTTTTTACCGCTTACTTCAATGTTGTAGGAATGGAGCATCTCCATTACGCCTGCAGGCGTGCATGGAAGAAAATCATACTCGCCGAGCATAATTTTGCCGACATTTACGGCATGGAATGCGTCAACATCTTTAAGCGGGCTGATTGCCTCAATAACAGCCTTATCATCAAGGTGTTTCGGCAACGGAAGCTGAACAAGAATACCGTTGATATCCTTCTTATTGTTGAGAGTTTCAACAAGGTTTAAAAGTTCTTCCTGTGTTGTTTCTGCCGGAAGTGCATACTCCTCAGACTTAATGCCTACAAATTCACAAGCCTTTTTCTTGTTGTTTACATATACTCTTGATGCCGGATCGTCACCTACGATTACTACCGCAAGACCGGGGGTTATTTTGTGAGTTTCCTTTAACTCAAGCGTCTGCCTCTTTACCTCTTCCTTTACCTGTGCCGATACCTTTTTTCCGTCGATAATCTGCATAGAAAGAATCCTCCTTTTTTCTGTTTATAATTAAGAATACAATACCTGTTATAAAAATTACTGCCGAAAGAACCTGTGACACCCTTATATCTGCGCCGAAAATTTGGAACGGAAGATAAAGGCTGTCTGTTCTCAGTCCTTCAACAACTGTTCTTTCAAATCCGTACCACACAAGGTACATAAAGAAAATCTGTCCCGAATATTTCTGCTTATATTTTCCGTAGAAATGGAGAAGTACAAATCCGAGCAGACACCACATTGATTCATAGAAGAAACACGGGTGAACTCCTATGTTGTCTGTTCCCTCGCTCATCATTCTCCAGGGCAAATCCGTAGGAGAGCCGTATGCCTCCTGATTCATAAAATTGCCCCATCTGCCTATTCCCTGTCCGATAAGGAAACCGACCATTGCGATGTCAAGAACAGGCATGATTTCCATTTTCTGTATTTTGGCAACAGTCAGACCGCCGAGCAACGCACCGATTATTCCGCCGTAAATAGCAAGTCCGCCGTTATTGATGTAGAGAATTTCAATCGGGTTCTGTCCGTAATAATCCCATTTGAAGAAACAGAAGTACAGCCTTGCACCGATAATTCCCGTTATCATTCCTGCAAAAACACAGTTGACAAGCTTTGAACCGTCAACCTTGTAACGGGGAGCGCTTTTCCACGCATAAAGTACGGCAAGCAAAAGTCCGCAGGCGATGATTATTCCGTACCAATAGACCTTGTAATCACCGATTGAAAATGCAATCGGGTTAATATCAAATTCCCAGCCAAATCCGGGAAACTGCACATGATACGGCATAATTACACCTCATCAGGCTGTTTTACAACAGACAAAGTACAGTTGTCAACATCGAGCATCTCGGCAAGCCTTGCGTTGATATCCTCAAGCTTTGCATTTGCAACCGCATCAATGTAGGCAAAAATTTCGTTACCCTGCATTGCATAGTCGATGATTGAATTTGAAATTGCGCTTACTGAGTTGAGCGATGAAACCGAATCACCGTAAACAGACTTTCTTGCAATTTCAAAGTCCTCTTTATCAATACCGTTTTTCTTAATATCCGAAATATACTGCTTAATCATCTCAGCCGCCTGTTTCGGCGCTCTTGATTCACCGCCGAAGATTACCGAGCAATAACCCGGACCTTCAAAGAGTTCATAAGAAAAGCTTGAATTGATGAGGTTTGAATCCATAAGATTTCTGTAGAGCATGCTCGTGTTTGATGCAAGTGCCGAAAGAAGAATATATGTGAATGCAAGCTGCTTTTCGTTAAGAGGCTTGTCTGCTTTCTCTTTGAAGCCGAGATTGAACAAAGGCATTGAAACAGGGAAAGTCTGCTCAACATAAGGTTCTTTGATTTCATAAGGCTCTGTTTCAAAATAGTTTTTGATTTCCTTTTTCTCACAAGGCTTGAGCATTTTGTCGGCAACTTTAAGCACACCGTCAACCGTTACATTACCCGCAACGCAGAGAATCATATTATTGAGGTTGTAGAACACATTGTAAACTTCATAAAGCTTTTCGGCTGTAATTTCCGCAATTGTTTCAACCGTACCTGCAATATCAATTTTTACAGGATGATTGTGGTACATACCCTCAAGCATATTGAACATTACTCGCCAATCGGGAGAGTCGTCGTACATTTTGATTTCCTGACCGATAATGCCCTGTTCCTTTGCAACTGTCTGAGCCGTAAAGTAGGGATCCTGAACAAAATCAAGAAGAATTTCAAGACTTTCGTCAAACTTATCCGTACATGAGAAAAGATAGCAGGTTTTTTCAAAGCTTGTATATGCGTTTGCATTTGCACCTGTTTTTGCGTATCTTACAAACGCATCGCCTTCTTCACTTTCAAAAAGCTTGTGTTCAAGATAATGGGCGATACCGTTGGGAACTGTAATTATATCGCCGCCGTTAACGGAAAACTTTGTGTTAATACTGCCGTAGCGTGTACCGAAAATTGCATATGAAGAAGTGTAACCCTCTTTTGGATAAACAAAAATTGTAAGTCCCGATGGATGTTCAACTTTATAATAGCTGTCGCCTGCAATTTCCGATTTAATTTCTGTAATATTCATTCTGTCCGCCTCCCTTACTTATTTTTGAGAACATAAACCGTATCGAGCAAGAGCTTGTTTGCGGCATTTACAATCTGCTCTTTGGTAACGGCATTAACCTCAGCGGAAACTTCTTCAACAGTTTCAAGGTCGCCGTTAAAGATTCTTCCTGTGTACCAGTTTTCAATACCGCTTACGCTGTCGCTGCTTGACTTGAATGAATTAACAACAGCAAGCTTTGTTGCCTCAATTTCAAAATCTGTAATTTCGCCGTTCTTCATATCCTCAATTTCTTTTAGAATAGCTTTTTCGGCTTTTTCAAGATTTTCGCCCTCAACACCGCTGTTGATGTACATTATGCCCTTGATTGAATCATAGGAGGACGAGCAGTAATAGCAAAGGCTCTGCTTTTCACGAACATTGTTAAAGAGTTTTGAGCTCGCAGTACCGCCGAGAACAGCACACATAAGTCTTTCGGCAACCGCCTCTTCATCACCTGCGGAAATCTGTGTTCTGAATCCCATTACAAGTTTTGACTGTGAGAGCTCCATTTCCTCTGTAATATGTTTTTCTTTTGAAACATTCTTAACAACATCAGTAGACGAAGTCACAACATTTCTTTCGATATTTGCAAAGGCCTTCGCAAAAACCTCCTTCGCCTTATCGGCAGGGCTGTCGCCTATATAGAGAATCTCAAATTTTGCGGTTTTGAGAAGATTCTGCCATGCCTTGCAGAGTGATTCGGCAGTTGCGGCCTTGATTTTTTCGGCTGTACCGTAACGCTTGATTCCGAAAACCTCATCCTTGCACATATGCTTTATAAGCTGTCCCATTGCATAGATTCGCTTTTCGTTGAATTCCGAATCAATCACATCAAGAAGTTGTCTGCGTTCCTGTTCAAGTTCGCTCTCAATAAAAGCGTTGTTCTTGACATTCGGCTCAAAAATTACGCTGCACAAAAGCTCCGAAAGTTCTTTGGCAATGCTGACATCATCAAGAGAATATCTGTCATCAAGACCTGATACGGAAATTTTAATTACCTGGCTTTCACCGTGTTTTGAAAGCGATGAAGTGAGGTCTGCACCGTAAAGTGAGCTGAGTTTTTTGCTGAGAACAGTAAAATCGGGATATTTTTTGCATGAACGAACAAGCAATCCGCCCACAAGCGCATTCTCCGACGCTGTTTCGACAGAAAGCGGAACAACAATATTCACGCTGATTTTCATAGTTTTAAAACGGCTGTCCTTAATGTTTGTAAAGTAAACACCGTTTGCAATTTCATTTCTGTTGATGAAATTCATTTAATCAACTCCATTTTCAGATTATCAGTCATATTGTATCACATTTTGATTTATTATAAAAGAGATATAAGAAAAAATCACAAAAGTGCAATAGCAATTTGAAACAATTTTACTTTTTCGTACAAGGCTATCGACATATTTTCCGAATTTTACCGCAATTTTATCTGCATAAGAATCTGTTAAGTTTGTTGCTTTTAATTGTATCATAAATAAAAACAAATGCAACTATACGAAATTATTGACAAACTTGTCTGCCGATTTTTGGAAGTATTGGCATTAAATTCCGGATTTCGCATTTATTCTTTGTCTTTGCTTATCGTATGATGACCGAGAAAGTGCCTGTTTTTCAAAAGCAGTCATTCTGAAGAAATACGGCACAGCGGTTTCTATACCTACTGTGCCGTATTCACTATATTTCCATGAGAGAGCGTAAAATATTACTTATCTTTAATTTTGGCAGAATGTTTTTTACTCTTACCGAATGCCGTTACTCCTTTCATAACGCCTCCGCTGATAATCAGCAATGCAATCCACAAAATAAGGTTGCTGTTGTCGCCAGTCTGAGGGGACTTTGAATCATCAGGCAATTTAGCCGTTACGGTGTCAGCCTTTTTGATTTCTTCGGTTGGCGCATCTTCATGAGCAGAGATTGTCTTTTCGCAGTAATCGCAGATATGGTTTTTATCCTTATCTACATGCTCAGAGATTGTCTTTTTGCAATAATCGCAGATATGGTCTTTATCTGCATCATTATGCAGACATACATATCCGCATTCTCGGCATACACCGTCTTTCCACTCATGTGCTTCACTTGCCACAATCACAGCACCACAGCAGTTCCATTTTTGTTCGTGATTAAAAGCGGTTCTTGTCGTCCACTCCTGTACACCGCCCTCGTGGTTTGTTCCGTCAAATTCTCCGTAGGCTTTACCGCAGACATCACATACCGCCTTTTCGGTACAGGTGGCATTGCCACCTGAGCAATTTTCGGTTTCAAAAGCATCGCATCCGTCCACGGTACATTTTCGGGTATGCTTACCGTCATTGTCAGATACCCATTCACCAAAGGTATGACCGTTGTTGACTGTTACGGTCATCTCTGCATTATTGCCCGATTTGTCGGTGACAACTATCTTCTGCTCACCGTTTGTCGGTGGGAGAACAAAACCTCCGTCTGCATCAAGCGTAACCACCTTACCGTTTACGGTAACGGTATCAACATACTTCTCATCAACAATAACGGTTTGTGCCTCACAATAGGTCTTGCCGTTCTCAATACCGCTGATTACAGGCTGAATATTATCAAGCGTTATACGGTCGGAGCGAAGGTATGTTATGTTAATATTTTCATCAACAAGCATTACATAAACAATATATTCTCCGTTGGGGTCTATGCTAAACGGTTCTTCATATGCACGGAATACAAGAGAGTTCAGTTCAGCCTCGGAAAGCTCCTTATCTGTTACCAAATAGGATACAAACACAACTCCGCTGTTATCTACAGCATTTATAGTTACCTCCTGTGAATTCTTAAAGAATATACCAAAGGTAAGCTCGTTTAAGAATTCATTCCATTTATTCGTGCCTATGATAATTTCGCCCGTCGGCTTTTCGGTATCTTTCCACCGTGCCGTTATTGTAATGTTTTCGGCAGGCATGGTTTTGGGGATTTCCTTATCCCAACCCTTAAAGGTATAACCTTTTCTTGTAGGATTGTCAGGGGCGGTAATTTCCGTACCGTAATCCTGTGTAATGGGTGCAATCTCACTTCCGCCGTTGGTATCAAAGGCTATTGTATACTGATTGATTTCCCATTGTGCTTTAACCGTTATATTCTCCGCCGGCATGGTTTCGGGGATTTCCTTATCCCACCCCTTAAAGGTATAACCTTTTCTTGTCGGATTATCAGGGGCGGTAATTTCTGTACCGTAATCCTGTGTAATTGGTGCAATCTCACTTCCGCCGTTGGTCTCAAAGGTTATTGTGTATTTATTCGTATTCCACACAGGATAGAGCGTCAGCGCCTCGTTTTGCGTATAAACGTCTTCAAAGCCATACACCTTTTCGCCGCCGTCAACGGTTGACCAGCCTACTTGCGTGTAGCCCGCGCGGGTGAACAAAGCGCCGCGCAGGGTAAGAATATTGTTGTGGGGTTTCATATCCGTCACCGCACTGCCGGTGCCGTATGTGCCGGGGAGGTAAATCACCTCATAGTCGCCAGTGATCGAAAGCATGGAAACATCGGCAGGTACGGTATCGCCGGGTTTATAGCAGTTCCCATTTTCATCCGACCAATACAACTGTGCATCTGCCGAAATGCCGTTCGGACGAGACAGCCCTTCAGTAGCGGGTGCAGTGAAGCTCTCGCCATTTTTCACGATGATTTGAATATCCTCGGAGCTATTACCCAGCGTGCCGCCGCCAAGGTCAAGGGTAACGACCTTCAGTCCGTCAGAACCCAGTGTGTCAGGGTTCAGGACTTCAAGGACAGGGCGGAAACCGACGCTCGGGTCGGAGTACGTAGCATCGCAGTTGATCCAGAAGCGGGGCGAAGCGCACCCGCGAACCGCACGGCGCGACGCGTTGCGAGAAACAGTATCCTGTCCCCACAAATACAAATACATATCATTCCAGTTTTGGATATATCCGCTGTTCTTATTCAGCATCGTGTCCCATTCGTTGCTTTGGGGCACGCCGCGTTCGGAATTGCCCAAACCTATAAAGTTACTTCCCACAGACGGTGCGCGCAGGGTATAGTCCACGCCGCCGCTGGCATAATCTTTGCCGAAAATCAGACTTTTCGTATTTAAGTCATCCCAGCTTACCGTATGCGTTACGACATAGTCCGCAATGAATAGGCTGTGGGGATATTTATTCTTCTGAGCATACTCCTCGGTGGTTGCCATTTCCGATGTGAGCTTATAAGCGTTGACCGTGCCTGCATAGGTAAAAGGCACATAATGAAGTGTGCTGTCAGGCAAATTGCTGTTTACCGTTCCGGGGATGTTCATCGCCGACAGGTCAAAATAGTATCTGCCGCCGGGGGTAAGGGAAAACTGTTCTGATAAAGCAAACTGCGCCGTGAGCTTGGTAACGTCCGCCGGAACACTGGCACCGGGCGCGTAGAGCTTACCGTTGCTTCCGCGCCACATGAAGTAGCTGCCTGTATTTCCGTCCGGGCGGGTCATTCCGTCGGACGCAGGCGCGGTAAACTCGCTGCCGTTTTTCACAATGATTTGAATATCCTCGGAGCTGCCGCCGAGCGTTCCGCCGCCAAGGTCAAGGGTAACGACCTTCAGTCCGTCAGAGCTCAGTGTGTCAGGGTTCAGGATTTCAAGCACGGGGCGGAAACTGACGAGCGGGAGGAAGTCCGTAGCATCGTCGTCGTTCCAGCGTCGGCCCGAATCGTACCCGCGAATCGCACGGAGCGACGAGTTGTATCTTGTTGTGTCCTGCCCCCACGAAAATATGCCATTCCAGTTTTTGATGTAGCCGCTGTCCTTGTCCAGTATCCTGTCCCATTCGTTGCTTTGGGGCGTACCGCGTTCTGAATCACCCGAGCCTCTGTTATCACTTCCCACGGACGGCGCACGCAGCGTATAGTCCACGCCGCCGCTGGCATAATTTTTGCCGAAAATCAGACCTGCGGTATTCAGGTCATCCCAGCTTACCGTATGCGTTACGGCATAGTCCGCAATGAATAGGCTGTGGGGATATTTATTCTTCTGAGCATACTCCTCGGTGGTTGCCATTTCCGATGTGAGCTTATAAGCGTTGACCGTGCCTGCATAGGTAAAAGGCACATAATGCAGGGTGCTGTCCGGCAGATTGCTGTTTACCGTTCCGGGGATGTTCATCGCCGAAAGGTCAAAATAGTATCTGCCACCAGGGGCGAGGGTAAACTGCTCGTCAGGCTGACTTTCCACCGTCAGCGTGACATCCGCAAAAGCACTTGCAAGGTCGGTCTTGCAGTCACCGTTATACTGCTCGCTGAATACCTTCATGGTATAGTCGCCTGGTGCAATGTCAGACGGGATTTTGATTTCAACCGTTCCGCTTTTGGCAGTAGGTTGTGCTACTCTGCCGTAATACTGTGCGCCGTTGTTATCCGCCAGGATGACAGAGATATATTCATTTTTCCCTGTGGTCGCCCCTTTGTAATTCAGCGTAACGGTATCGTCGGGGGCGGCGCTGACAGTTTTTTCCGTTACAGCAAAATTGCGTCTACTATCTAAAAGCGTCAATTTCCACTCGTTTCCGCTGTATTTGGAAACTTCTGCCAATCCTCCGTCAGGCTTTCCGCCCACGGCGGCAGATGCAAAAAGGACAGAGTTCAGATTTAAGTTAAAAGCGGGACGAACAGTCCGATGATTATTGAAAATGAGGACAGAGAACCCAGAGTATTGGACAGAACCCTCACTACGCACGACGGCGAGACGATATTTATCGGAGCCGGGGGAGCGCAGCCACCAACCGCTATCCACCCAATTCGGATGTGCAGGATTCAAGGCACGCAGATCGTTGTTTACAGCAATAGCCTCTTTTGCGGAAAGTGGCCAGAATACAGCGTTATCCACCTGCCCTCCCGCTACACAGTCGGTATTCTCTCCGTCGTAACTTCCGCTTGTCAGCGTCCGTTTCTTTACGGCAGCATTTTCTTCTGTCGTCAGCTTTTCCGCAAGCGCATCTATTGTGGCTTTCAAATTACTCGGTGCGTATTCGTTGTTTAATATGGTATCGACAAATGGTATAACCCCCATAGCGCCTGCCGCAAGCAGGGTAATATCCCCCTTTGAGCTTGTAACACCGCTTCCGTCATAGCCGATAACTCGCCATGCAGCGGGATTATTTTCATGGTTTTGCCCGAAATACACAGTCGGTGCGGTCGCTGTGTTTACATTTTTACTTAACACACTTAGTGGATCTGCACCAAGCTGTATCGCAGCAGAGCCCTCTGTCCCAACCTCCTCGGCAAATACGCTTATCGGCGTAAGGCAGAGCGTCATGCATAAAGTCAGCAGGATACTAAGTATTCGTTTTTTCATTTTTCGCCACCTCCGTTATATGAATTTAATCAAGAGCGGTTATTGTAATAGTGCCTCTGAAGCCACCGAGATAAGTATTGTATGCCGAATTTTCAAACCACAACTGCAATGTAATGTCTTTATTTGACGCATCATACATTCTGTTGAAATTAAAGGAATGTTGATCATTGGTATACGGTATTTTTGCCCCGTCTCTTTTTATTCGTGTAAGCTCCCTGCACAGATCGTCATCATAACCGTCTGTCATCTGAATAGAGTAATTGCCGCTGTTGTTAAATTCGTTTGAACCAACTTCGAGAGAACCGCTTAAGCAGACATTGTAAATATGTCCTTTTTTGAGGGTAATATTATTTCTGTAGGATGAAATCAAGCCGCCCTTGTTTATTTTTTCGTAGACAGAAATATTGACACGACTGTTATTCAGTACTGTCCTTGGAGCGTTTGCCTCTCCGTAAAAATATCCCGAACAGCTGCCGTTCTGACCTGCATCACCTTTGTCGCCTTTATCTCCCTTGTCACCCTTTTCGCCTTTTTCACCGGTGTCTCCTTTGTCTCCTTTTTCACCGTCAACTCCTGTGGCTTTTACTCCCGTATCGGTCGTTCCAATCCACCAGTTGCCGTTTTCACCGATGAACGGGGTGTTGCCGTCTTTGCCGTCAGAGCCGTTTTGTCCGTTTGTTCCGTCCTTACCGTCAACACCGTCTTTACCGTTTATACCATCCTTACCGTCTGCGCCGTCAAGCCCTTTCAAAATTGAAAGATCGTAAAGGTTAAGCCACATTTCATCGCCGACATAACGCCACTGTAAGTTATTTTCATTCACACGGAACTCAGGTGTTTTTCCGTTTGTTCCGTCCTTACCGTTCTCTCCGGCATCTCCTTTATCTCCCTTGTCGCCTTTTTCACCGTCAACGCCTGCGGCTTTTACACCAATGTCGGTCACTCCGAGCCACCAGTTGCCGTTTTCACCGATGAACGGCGTATCACCGTTTTTGCCGTCAATACCATCGACACCGTTCTTTCCGTCGATTCCGTCTTTTCCGTCAAGACCTTTCAAATTTGAAAGATCGTAAAGGTTTAACCATATTTCATCGTTGACATAACGCCATTGAAGATTGTTTTCATTTACACGAAACTCAGGTGTTTTTCCGTTTGCTCCGTCCTTACCGTTCTGCCCTGTAGGTCCCTTTATATCGGAAATGGCAACAAGGTTTTGCCAGTCTTCTCCCTCATAGCGCCACTGTATATATTCTGTTGTTCTTTGTACCTCTATGTTTTTGCCGTCAAGACCGTTTTTTCCGTCAGTACCGTCTTTGCCGTCAGTGCCGTTTTTACCGTCAATACCGTCTTTTCCGTCAGTACCGTTTTTACCGTCAATACCGTCTTTTCCGTCAGTACCGTTTTTACCGTCAGTACCGTCTATTCCGTCAGTACCGTCTTTACCGTCAGCACCATCTTTTCCGTTAGTACCGTCTTTGCCGTTAAGACCGTTTTTGCCGTCAATGCCGTTTTTGCCGTCAAGACCGTTCTTTCCGTCAGTACCATCTTTGCCGTCAAGACCGTTCTTTCCATTAGTACCGTTTTTACCGTCAGTACCGTCTTTGCCGTCAAGACCGTCTTTTCCGTCAGTACCGTTTTTACCGTCAAGACCGTTTTTGCCGTCAAGACCGTTCTTTCCGTCAGTACCGTCTTTACCGTCAGCACCGTCTTTGCCGTCAGTGCCGTTTATTCCGTCCTTGCCGTTTTTTCCGTCAGTACCTCTGAGCGTGTTAAGAGCTACAAGATCGTGCCATTCCTCTTCGGTGGCATCTCTCCATTGGATTGCTGTGCCGTTGTTTCGCACCTCCGGCAACACGGCTTTGCTATTTTCCGCCTTGCTGCATACGGCAGCAAATGCAATGCAAAGTACGATGCAAAGCACAAGACAGAGTGCGGTGGTAATACAGTATATTCGTTTTTTCATTTATCATTGCCTCCTCTCAAATATTGTGAACGGTATTTATCAGCAAACAGGGCAACACCCTGTTTTAAGACCTCCATTTGGGTTTTTAAATAATATTCATCTTCAAACATAGCATAGTGTACACAGGCACGGACAAATATAAAAATGAGCGGTGTAATCACCGTGTACGGAATGCCGATTTTCGGCTCAAGCCGCTTTGCATACTCGGTATAGCGCTCATTTACCCCCTCAAAGAATTTCTTGCCGTGCTCAATATATTTCGGATGGGTATAGACCTGATACATCAGCCGATATTTCTTGCCGTGCTTCTTTGCGGTCCAATACGGAACCTCTTTCACAAATCGAACAACATCCTTCGGGTCGGTGGGAGCTTTTTCCATAAAATCATCCTCGACCTTTTCCATACAGTATGCAGTTGATTCAATAATCAGATCATCAACACTGTTGAAATAGGAATACAGATTTCCCGTTGTACAGCCACACGCTGCCGCCAAAGCCTTGATGCCCGTACCGGTCAATCCGTTTTCAGCATAGCATTCAAAGCATTTTTCCATTATTTCCCTCTTACGCTCGTTGTGCTGTTCCTCTGTTGTTCTCATAATATTCGCTTCCTTTTGATAACTAATCGATTAATTAATTATAGTATAGCACAGAGCTACGGCAATTTCAACAATTAATTAAGAAAAAATCGCAAAATATTAAATTTTTATCACATCTGTCGGAAACTTTACTACTATAGCAGTACCCTTTTCCGAACTCTCTTCCACACGAACCTTACCATTGTGCAGTGCAACGATTTCCCACACCAAAGAAAGTCCCAATCCAACTCCGCCGTATTCTCTGCTTCGGGATTTATCCACACGAAAGAAGGGCTGAAAAATACTTTCTCTGCATTGTTCGGGGATGCCGTAGCCGGTATCCGCAACCGTAATAACAAGCTGATTGTCTTTGTGCGTTACGGTAATATTCACTGTACCGTCAAAACGGTTGTAGCGTATAGCGTTTTCGGTCAGATTATATAACAAACGGTAAATCAGCGTGTCACTGCCTGTCATAACAGCATCGCCCGTGCTTTCAAGTGTAACATTGTTCTTCTCTGCAAGGGGCGCAAGGTCAGTGAAAATCTCTTCTACCATAGGTCCTATCTCTATGCGGTCGGCACACGATACTGTGCGAAGCTCACTCATTTCCAACAGGGTTTTTGTCATTTGCGTCATTCGTTCGGTCTGCTCACGCAACAACCGGAGGAACTCCGCCGTTTCAGGCGATACCTCGGAATGCTCTGCCGAAAAAAGTTCAAGCTGTGCCTGCATAAGCGAAAGCGGCGTACGCAACTCGTGTGCGGCGTTTCCTGTGAACTGTCGTTGAGCGGTAAATCCCTCATCAAGACGGTCAAGCATCCGATTGAACGACTTGACAAACTGTCTCAGTTCAGGCGGAACTTCTTCGGTTATCTTCATATCCGTCAAATTGTTAGGTTGAACCTTTTCAACCCGAGCGGTAAAAGTACGCAGAGGCTTCAGTGCACGCCCGCTTAAAAAATACGCAAGCACACCGCCTAACAATGTTGCCGCCGCCGTAATATACCAATTGGTAGCGATAAAGGATTCCTGTGCTCCGTTAATTACAATAGTCAATTCACGATCAAGCTTTTCGTGTTCGGGATCGAAAAAGTCAGGTTCTCCTTTGTCCGTATCACCGTAACCTGTAACATAAGAGCCTATGGAATCCATATAATGGCTGCCGGAATAGCCGATAAGAACATTCATAAAAATGCAGGTGGCTCCGATAAGAAGTGCAGTCATCAGAGTTATGCGCCATTGCAAGGATAGCTTTTTCATACTTTTTCTTCCTCCATAACATATCCTTCACCAATGCGATTGCGAATCGGGTCATAGCCGAGTGCCGCACGCAGTTTCTTTCGTAATGCAGATATATGTACTCTTATTGAATTGCTGAAATTGTCAACACTGTTATCCCAAACATGGTCGAGCAGTTCTTCCTGACTGACGGGGCGACCTTGATTAAGAAGTAAATATTCAAGTATTCCGATTTCTTTTCGGGTAAGTGACAGCTCCTGACCGTCAGCAACGGCAACACGGGCTTTGGTGTCAAAAGCAACCTTTCCACAGTTCAAAACAACATTGTTTTGTGTAAACCGCCGGCGAGTCAGACTGCGTATTCTTGCCTCAAGCTCCTCCAAATGAAAAGGCTTTGTCAGATAATCGTTTGCTCCGGCATCCAGCCCCTCCACCTTGTCGGCAACCTCACAGCGTGCCGAAAGAATTAACACTCCGGTATCTCTGTCGGTTTGTCGCAGAGTTCGCAGTACCGTCATCCCGTCTGCACCGGGTAAATTCAGATCAAGTAAAACAAGATCGTACTTTTCTATTCCGAGCAACTCATTTGCTTTGTTTCCGTCATAACAAAAATCAACGCTGTATGCCAATCTTTTAAGGCTGCGAACAATTGTCTCGCACAGCGCACGCTCGTCTTCAATTACTAAAATACGCATAGAAACTCTCCTTGTTGTGTTTTCATATTTCTTTGATAATTTAATTATATCATTATATCGCTCAGACATAAAGTTTTTGTTAAGTTTTCGTTCTTAACAGGGATTTTACATCCTCTGTGCTACAATGAGAGCACAAAAGCTGTCTCTTAT